>Ga0209382_10000041_pt1 | contig 161570 bp, 138 predicted proteins | sample SoiMetdeltSBSDD5_FD_187599 | JGI IMG/M metagenome (GOLD analysis project Ga0209382, IMG submission 187599) | Bulk soil microbial communities from a Populus tree surrounding site in Tennessee, USA - Soil MetaG P. deltoides SBSDD5 (SPAdes) (version 2) | ecosystem: Environmental > Terrestrial >...
GCTACGTCGGTGAGGACGTCGAGAACATCCTGCTCAAGCTGATCCAGGCCGCCGACTACGACGTCAAGAAGGCCGAGACCGGCATCATCTACATCGACGAGATCGACAAGATCGCCCGCAAGAGCGAGAACCCGTCGATCACCCGCGACGTCTCCGGCGAGGGCGTCCAGCAGGCGTTGCTCAAGATCCTCGAGGGCACGACCGCCTCGGTGCCGCCACAGGGCGGGCGCAAGCACCCGCACCAGGAGTTCATCCAGATCGACACGACCAACGTGTTGTTCATCGTCGGTGGCGCGTTCGCCGGTCTCGAGCAGATCATCGAGCAGCGGATCGGCAAGCACACGCTCGGCTTCAATACCGACGTTGCGTCCCTGACCAAGGCCGACCGCGACCAGATCTTCGCGCAGGTCATGCCCGAGGACCTGCTGAAGTACGGCCTGATCCCCGAGTTCATCGGCCGCCTCCCAGTCATCGCGACCGTCGACTCGCTCGACCGCGAAGCGCTGATCGAGATCCTCACCCAGCCGCGCAACGCACTGGTGAAGCAGTACGCGCGGTTGTTCGACCTCGACGGTGTCGAGCTGGAGTTCGGCGACGATGCGATCGAGGCCATCTCGGACCAGGCGATGCTGCGGGGCACCGGCGCCCGCGGTCTGCGCGCGATCATCGAGGAAGTGCTCCTCAACGTGATGTACGAAGTGCCCAGCCGCGAGGACGTGGCGAAGGTCGTGGTGACCAAGGAGGTCGTCCTCGACAACGTCAACCCGACGCTGGTGCCGCGCGAGCCGGTCAAGAAGTCCCGCAAGTCCGCCTGACCTCCTCGGTCACTTCCGCCACACCAGCGATGCGCGGTTGCGGTCGTCATGGCGACCCCGAATGCCCGTCTTTCATCGTGAGCTGCCCCGTCGTAACCCGGGCCGAGTAGGTGCGTCGCGAGGTGTTGGGGCAGGATGGGTTGGTCGCCGATCGACCGGCGTCGATCCCGTACTGCCCCCAACCTCGAGGGAGTGCCGATGGCAGACCCGCCGCAACGGCTCGCCGAGCGACTCGCCGGCCGCAAGCTGCTGCTGACGGGCGTCACCGGCTTCGTCGGTGAGGCCCTGCTGCATCGGCTGCTGACCCAGGTCCCGGACCTCCATGTCACGGTCCTGGTGCGCCCGAAGGGGTCCGCCTCCGGCATCGACCGGACCAAGTCGACGCTGGGCAAGCCGATCTTCGCCAAGGTCGTCGAGGAGTCCGGTGGCGTCGATGCGCTCGTCGAGGCGCGAGTACGCGTGCTCGAGGGCGATCTGGCCGATCTGCCGGAGCTGCCGAACGACATCGACGCGGTCGTGCACTGCGCCGGCGACGTGTCGTTCGACCCGCCGGTCGACGAGGCCTTCGCGACCAACGTCGTCGGCACCCGCGCCCTGCTCGAACGAGTCGGCGCGATCGACCGCGACGTGCACTACGTCCACGTGTCGACCGCCTATGTCGCCGGCCGGCGGCGCGGCGCGATCCCCGAGGGACCGGTCGAGCACACCGTCGACGTCGAGGCCGAGCTGGCCTGGGGGGTCGGCCAGCGGCACGCGATCGAGGAGCGGTCCCGGACGCCAGGCGTGCTCGCCGACCTGCGCAGCAAGGCCGAGCGTGAGCACCGGCGGGCCGGACTCCTGACCGCGGCCGGCGCTGCCGAGCAGATGCGGCAGGAGTGGGTCCGCGACCAGCTGATCCGGGCCGGCGGTGAGCGGGCCCGCAGCCTCGGCTGGACCGACTGCTACACGTTCACCAAGGCGATGGGGGAGCGGGTCGTCGAGGCGTACGCAGCGAGCCACTCCGTCACGGTGGTGCGCCCGAGCATCATCGAGTCCGCCCTGGAGACGCCCAACCCCGGGTGGATCGAGGGCTTCAAGATGGCCGAGCCGCTGATCCTCGCCTACGGCCGGGGCGAGCTGCCGGAGTTCCCGGCCTCACCCGACTCGATCGTCGACATCGTGCCGGTCGACCACGTCGTCGCCGCGATCGTCGCGGCCCTGGCCGAGCCACCGCCGGCCGGCAGCCCGTGCTGGTACCACGTGTCGTCCGGCGGCCGTAACCCGCTGAGTTTCCAGCGGCTCTACGACATCGTCCGCGGCTACTTCGACAAGCACCCGTTCGAGGTCGGCGACCGTGGCGCGGCCCGGCTGCCCGAGTGGCGGTTCCCGGGCGCCCAGACCGTTGAGCGACTGCTGGTCACGAGCGAGCGCGCCCACAAGGTCGCCGACTACGTCGTGACCCGCGCGCCCCGCGGCGACCGGACCCGCGAGCTGGCCCGCAAGCTCGATCGGCAGCGCCGCCGCCTGGACTTCCTGCGCCGCTACATCGATCTCTACCGCGAGTACGCGCAGGCCGAGCTGCACTTCTCCGACACCCAGACGATGGCGCTCTACACGTCCCTGCATCCCGACGACCAGGCCGAGTTCGGCTTCGACACGGCGGTCATCGGCTGGGAGCACTACCTCGGCGAGGTGCACTGCCCGGCGGTCACCGAGCCGCTGCGCCGCTTCGACGAGATCCGCCGCAAGCGCAGGGGCTCGTCGACGGCGATGCCGCGCCGGATCGACCCGGACGACGTCGCGGTCGCCGTCTTCGACATGGACGGCACGCTGCTGTCGTCCAACGTGATCGAGACCTACCTGTGGATGCGGCTGCAGGAGATGGCCGCCCCCGACCGGCTCGCCGAGCTCGGCCGGATGGCCGCCCGGCTCCCAGGTCTGCTGCATGCCGAGCGGCACGAACGCAGTGGTTTTCTCCGGGCGGTCTACCGGGAGTACGAAGGCGCCCGGCTCGACGAGCTCAACGTGCTGGCCGACGAGCTGCTCGCGTCCCACGTGCTCGAGCGGCTGTCCGCCGAAGCCGTACGCCGGGTCCGGGAGCATCGCGCCGTCGGACAGCGCACCGTACTCATCACCGGTGCGATCCGGCCGCTGACCCGGCCCTTGGAGCCGCTGTTCGACCACATCGAGGCGGCCGACCTGGCCGTCGACGACCGCGGCGTGTGCACCGGCCACCTGCAGGCGCCGCCGCTGGTCGGCGAGTCGCGGGCCGCCTGGCTGCGCTACTGGGCCGGTGAGAACGGCATCGACCTCACCCGGTCGTACGCCTACGCCGACTCGCACTCCGATCTGCCGCTGCTGCAGGCGGTCGGCCATCCGGTCGCCGTTCGCCCCGACGTCACGCTGCAGCGGCACGCGAAGAAGAACCGGTGGCCGATCGTCGACTGGGCGAGCCCGGCGTCGGCGTCGCGGATGCTGCTGCCGACAGGAGCCAAGTCATGATCCTGGCCCTGGAGATGTTCCGCTCGGTGTCCCGGCTGGTCGCCGCGAAGGCGGTCGGCGGCCGGATCCCCGGCATCCTGTCCGGGCCGGCGGCACCGCTGCGATTGGTCAACCGCGATCAGCCGGAGGCCACCCGCCCGGGCTGGGCCCGGATCAGGGTACGGCTGTCCGGCATCTGCGGATCCGACCTCGGCGCGCTGTCCGGCCGGACCAGCCTCTACTTCTCCGGCGTGGTGTCGATGCCGTTCGTGCCCGGTCACGAGGTCGTCGGCGACCTGATCGACGACTGCGAGGACCTGCCGGCCGGCACTCGCGTGGTCCTCGATCCGGTGCTCGCCTGCGCGGCGCGCGGCGTCGAGCCGTGTGCCTCCTGCCGCGAGGGCGCGACCAACCGCTGCGACAGCATCACGGTCGGCCACATCTCGCCGGGTCTGCAGACCGGCTACTGCGCCGACACCGGTGGCGGCTGGGGCCAGGTCCTCGTCGCCCACCGCAGTCAGCTCCACACCGTCCCCGAGACGTTGTCGGACGAGCAGGCCGTGCTGGTCGAGCCGCTCGCCTGCGCTGCCCACACGGCGCTGCGGGCGCGGGTCAGTCGGGGCGACCACGTGCTGGTGAGCGGCGCCGGGTCGGTCGGGTTGTTCACGACGCTGGCACTGCGGCAGCTGACCCAGGCCGGCGACATCACCGTGGTCGCCAAGCACGCCCACCAGCGCGATCTCGCCCGCGAGTTCGGCGCCACCGACGTGGTCGTGCCGGACGAGGCATTGCGCGGGGTACGCCGGTCGACCCGCGCCTTCCACGTCCGTGGTGAGTTCGGCCGGTCCTACCTGCTCGGCGGCGTCGACATCGCCGTCGACGCGGTCGGTAGCAAGCGCTCGGTCGAGCAGGCGCTGCATGCGACCAAGGCCGGCGGTCGCGTCGTCCTGTCGGGCATGCCGGCCGCGGCCGACCTGTCCGCAGCCTGGTTCCGCGAGCTCGAGGTGGCCGGGTCCTACGCGTCGGCCAGTCGAGAGCCGGCCGCCGACGGCCGAGGCAGCTTCGATCTCGCGATGGAGCTGGCGGCCGGCGACGGTGTCGCCGCCGTTGCCGCCGGAGTCGTGTCGTACCAGTTGCACCAGTGGCGCGAAGCGCTCGACCATGCGCATTCGGCCGGCCGGCTCGGCACCGTCAAAGTCACCTTCGATCCGAGGAGCAGCAGGTGAGCCGTCCAGGGTTCGTGTTGGAGGTCGACGACCGCACTCCGCCACTCGTCGTACACGAGGGTGAGGGTTTCCGGCTCGAGGAGTTCCCGTTGGGAACCAACGTCGTCTATCCGCCGGAGTCCATGCCAGGAGTGCCGGACGTCGACGAGGCGATCCAGCGAGCGCTGCTCCATCCGGAGGGGTCCGAGCCGCTGCCGGAGTTGCTGCGGGCCGGCATGCGTCTGACGATCGCATTCGACGACATCTCGATCCCGTTGCCGCCAATGCGCAAGCCCGACATCCGGCAGCGGGTGATCGAGGCCGTCCTCACCATGGCGGCCGACGCCGGTGTCGACGACGTCCAGCTGATCGCCGCCAACGCACTGCACCGGCGGATGACCGATGCGGAGCTGAAGGAGATCGTCGGCGAGCGGGTCTTCCGGTCGTTCCATCCGCAGGGGCTGCTCTACAACCACGATGCCGAGGACCGGAGCAATCTGCTCCACGTCGGCATGACCGACCAGGACGAGGACGTCGAGATCAACCGCCGGGCCGCCGAGTCCGATCTGCTGATCTACGTCAACGTCAACCTGGTCGCGATGGACGGCGGCCACAAGTCGGTACCGATCGGGCTGGCGTCGTACAAGAGCCTGCGGCATCACCACAACTCCAAGACGATGGTGCGTTCGCACTCGTTCATGGACCCGGAGAAGTCGCACCTGCATCACTCGGCCTGGCGGATGGGTCGGATGCTCGCCGACCACCTCAAGATCTTCACGATCGAGACCACCATGAACAACGAGGTGTTCCCGAAGCCGTACGACTTCCTCCTCAAGCGCGAGTGGGAGTGGAGCGTCAAGGACCAGGCCTCGATGCTGGCGGTCCGTCGTGGCCTGTCGGTCGCGCCGGGCAAGCTCCGGCACAAGATGTTCCACGATCTCCGGGCGCCATACGGCATCACCGGAGTGCACGCCGGTGAGACCGAGGCCGTGCACGCCAAGACGCTGGCCAACGTGCACCGGCAGCAGATGGTCGAGGTGCAGGGGCAGTCGGACGTGCTTGTGCTCGGCGTGCCCTATCTGGGGCCGTACAACGTCAACTCGGTGATGAACCCGATCCTGGCCACCTGCATGGGGCTCGGCTACTACTTCAACTCCTACCGCGGACAGCCGGTCGTCCGGCGCGGGGGAGCGGTCATTCTGTACCACCCGGTCAAGCCGGACTTCAACCAGCTGCATCACCCGTCGTACGTCGACTTCTACGAGGAGGTCCTCGCGGAGTCGACCGACCCGGCGGTCATCGAGGCCAAGCACGAGGAGGCCTACGCGACCGACCCGTGGTACGTCCACCGCTACCGCACCTCGTACGCCTATCACGGCGTCCACCCGTTCTACATGTGGTACTGGGCGGCCCACGCAATGGACCACGTCGAGGATGTGGTCTGGGTCGGCGGCGACCGGCGAGCGGTGAGCCGGTTGGGCTTCCGGGCGGCGACGACGCTGTCCGACGCGCTCGAGATGGTGTCGGGCACCGTCGGCAACTCGCCGTCGATCACCTACCTGCACAACCCGCCCCACCTGATCGCGGACGTGCGGTGATGGGCGGTCTCGTCAAGGGCGGCGTCGACGACGTACGCACCGCAGCACGCGGTTGGCGATGGGGCCGGCGGTCGCTCGTACCCCGGTCGGCAGAGGCGCACGCGCTCGCGAAGGAGTCGTCGGTCTTTCCGACGGCATGGTCGCGTCGGCGGCCGGCCAAGGCGATCCGGGAGGTTGTCCAGCAGGGCGGTCTGCGTCCCCTGTTCCGGTCGCAGGTCTCACCCCACGTCGAGGGGCTCGACATGCTGGGCCGGGTCGAGCCGCCGGTGCTCTTCGTCGCCAACCACGCCTCGCACCTCGACACGCCGCTGATCCTGCTGTCGCTGCCCGACGAGTGGCGCCGGATCACCGCCGTCGCGGCCGCGGCCGACTACTTCTTCGACACCTGGTGGCGGGCGGTCGGCTCGGCGCTCGTCTTCAACACGTTCCCGATCGAGCGGCGCGGCGGCTCGCTGGCCGCGACCCCGGGAGACGTGCTCCATGACGGCTGGAACCTGGTCGTCTACCCGGAGGGCACCCGCTCGGTCGACGGCTGGGTCGGCTCGTTCCGGATGGGCGCCGCTTGGCTCGCCGTCGAGCACCAGGTGCCCGTCGTCCCGGTGGCGCATCGCGGCACGTTCGCCGCCATGCCGCGCGGTCAGGGCTGGCCGAGCCGGGGCCGCAAGCCGGTGACCGTACGCTTCGGTCCGGCGCTCCGGCCCGCCGAGGGCGAGTCCGCTCGCGAATTCGCGCCGCGGATCCGGTCGGCGGTCGCGACGCTCCTCGACGAGGATCGCTCGACCTGGTGGGAGGCTCGTCGCCGGGCCGCCGCCGGCACCATTCCTGACCCGAGGGGGCCGGACGTCGCCACCTGGCGCCGGGTCTGGGCCCAGACCGAGTCGCCCCGCCCGCAAGCCGGCATCCCCCGCCGCCGCGCCTGGCGCCGCTAATCCGCCGATCATCAGCCACTCGTGGCGCGTTGATCAGCCACTTGTGGCGCGTTGATCAGCCACTCGTGGCCGCTCTGCCGATCCAGATCGTGCTGGCACTGGCATCATGCGAGAAGTGGGCTTAACGAAGATCGATCTACCCGACGACGTGAAGGCCGCTATCAAGCTGGCCGCGCACCAACAAGGCATCTCCGAGGCAGAGGTAATCCGAGCCGGGCTGCGCTCGGTCGTGGGTGGCGAGCGGCCACGACCGCGGGGTGGCCTCTTCTCGAGCGGCGAGCCCATCGCCAGGACACTCGACGGATGCCGGCCGGGCCAGGCCTAGGTCGAAGGAGTGCGCGCGTACCACGAGAACTGTGACACGCTCAGCGTTGAAAGAATTGGCTCGCGGCGACAGCGGTGCATCGCGGTGTACGAAAGTGGCACTGACCTGCGGCGATGGCACGCTGACGACCGTTGACAAGCGTTGAGACCTCGGCGGGTCGGGCTAGCTCGGTTGCGGCCACAAGACGTTTCCGGGCGGTGGCAGCGGCGGCACGGGCGGCGTCTGAAGCAACCCCGGTCGACCGCGAGGCCGAGGACCTTGGACCCGTGACGTGCCGCCGGTGCAAGGTCTAGCGTTCGCAGCGATGGCGGTGCTCAACGCGAGCATGACTGTGCGTTGACGGAGGCTGTGTGATGAAACCGCTTCGTTGCTGGTTCGGACGGCATATATGGACGGCGATACAGACCAAGGATGGCGAGGGGGTCGTGGAATGCCGACGTTGCGGCCGCCCCCTCGGGGACTCGTCGCAGAGATACGGCGGGGGATGGCCGCAGGTGCATGACCCGGCCAGTATTCGAAACCCGACTCGAGACCGACGAGGTCCTTACCGTCGCTGAACATTCCTCAGGCTTGACCCACACGCCGGGAGTCGAGCGGCGGTCGTCGGAGAACGCCACAAACACCGACTCGCGGGTCCAGCGCCGAGCCAGACCGTCGATCCATTCCTCCTTGCCGCCGTCCCACACCACCCGTACCCGAACCGGGATCGGGTTGGGCTGGTCCGGGATAGGCCAGCTCTCTGGATCGACCGACGAACCCGGACTCGCGCCGTCCACCCCGGGACTCCGCCCGTTGCGGGTCAGCCACCTGTCCTCCGAGTCTCACCCCCGCGCCCCGATGCTTGCCGGACATCCTCTCGCGGCTTGGACGCCTTTAGGGAGTGAGCGGATCGCCGATCGTGACCCGATCCTGGCGCCTCGCCGCGGCTGCCGCGAACCGGTCGAAGGGGTAGCCGGTCGTCCCACTGCCGGCGCGGACCGACTCGACGCCGGAGTCGCCGAAGGTGTAGGTCAGCAACTCGCCCGGCGACGCGAAGCCGACGTCCTCGCCACCGGTCATCTTCAGCGTCGAGGCGTCGATGACGGTCAGGCTCATCGGCTCGTCGGTGGGATCGTCTGCCGTGGGAGAGAGCACGACGAGCCGGTCGCCCAGGCGTACGACGTCGAGGACTCCCCACAGGTTCGCGAACCGGCCGCAGAACCGGTCGAGATCCAGGTCGGCCCCACCGGTCGGCGGGTCGGCCGGCTTCAGCGCCAGCTCGACCAGTCGCATGAATCCCATGGCGTACAGACCGGCCAGGCCGTCGATGGCGTTGGTGAGGACCGATACCGCCAGCTGATCGACCGGGTCGAACTTGGTGTTCGTGATGTGGCCGGGATAGCCGCCGCCGTGCCCGAGGAGGCGACGCTCGCCGACCTTGCCGATGTCGAAGCCGAGCCCGTACGCGCCCTCGCGTCCGATCGTCCACTCCGTACGCTGCAGCTTCCGCTTCGAGGCATCGGTGATCAGTTGTTCGTCGCCGTGGAAGTGCCCGGCGGCGTAGTGGACCATGTCCGAGGCGGTCGAGTAGAAGCCGGTCGCCGACGCCATCGCCCCGGTGTCGATGTGCTCGATCGGGATCCGGCGATCGGAGTACGCCAGAGCGCTGTAGCCGGTGGCGTAGTCGGACGCTCGGCCTAGGTCGTACTCCGGCCCGGTGTCGGCGAGGCCGAGTCGCTCGACGATCTGCTCGCGTACATAGTCGTTGTATGGCTGGTCGGCGGCGGCCGCGATGATCATGCCGAGCAGGGCGTAGCCGACGTTGGAGTACTTGAACCGCTCGTTGGCCGGGAGGACGTCGGCGCCGTCGATGCCGATCGCCCGCAGGCCGGCCTCGTCCGGGAACGCCCGGAACAACTGCCAGTGGTCGCCGTCGTGTCCGTCGCGGATGACGCCGCCGCCGTGCGCCAGCAGCTCCCGGACCGTGACCGCACCCACCGGCGACTCGGCCAGGAACGGCAGCCACTGACCGGCGGTGTCGTCGAGCCGCAGTGAGCCCTGCTCGACGAGCTGAAGCACGGCGGTCGCCGTGAACGTCTTGGAGTGCGACGCGATGCGGAACAGATGCCTCGGCGTCAACGCGGTCGCCGTCTCGACGTCGGCCTGACCGTATGCCGAGGACAGCACCAGGTCGTCCTCGTAGAGCACGGCGGCCTGGATGCCCGGGATCCGGTCGTGCTGCTGCCGGAAGGCGAGCCAGGTGTCGAAGTAGCCGGCGACGTCGTCGACCAGGGCGCGGGTCAGCTTGGTCATGGCGTCGACCCTAACCGCCCCGGCCGGCGTCAGGCCGACTCTGCGGGCACCAGCTCGGCGTGGACGACGACGTCGCCCGACTCCTCACCGCTGTCGTTGAACGCCATCCCACCGGTGACGCGTCCGGCGGCCCGGATGTCGTCGGCTGCCCGGGCCGCGAGCTCCAGTCGGGCTCGCGGTCCGACCACGTTGACCGTCACGACCTCGGTGCGCATGCTCACCTTCGCGGCCGACTTGGTTCCGCGGATCTTGGCCAGCACCTCGGCCGCGGCTGCCAGGACGTCGGGATCGTGCGGCACCGCCTTGATGTCGTCGTCCGGGTCCGGCCAGTTGGCCCGGTGGATCGACCCCTCCTGCCACCAGGACCAGACCTCTTCGGTGACGTACGGCAGGAACGGCGCGAGCATCCGCAGCTGGACCGATAGCGCGGTCGCGAGTGCGGCCTTCGCCGACTCAGCAGCCGCCTCGCCACGTGAGCCGTAGGCGCGCTCCTTGACGAGCTCGACGTAGTCGTCGCAGAACGTCCAGAAGAACCGCTCCGCCGTGTCGAGCGCCGTCGTGTAGTCGTACGACTCGAACGCCTCGGTCGTCGCCTCGACGGTCTGGTGCAGACCGCGCAGCATCGCCTTGTCGAGCGGCTCGGTGACCTGCCAGGCGTCGGTGTCGGTCGCGCCGAGGCCGAGGACGAAGCGGCTCGCATTGAGCACCTTCATCGCGAGGCGGCGGCCGACCTTCATCTGGCCCTCGTCGAACGGGCTGTCCAGACCGGGTCGCAGCATCGCCGCGCGCCAGCGGACCGCGTCGGCGCCGTACTTGTCGAACAGCTCGGCCGGGACCGTGACGTGGCCCTTCGACTTGCTCATCTTCTTGCGGTCCGGATCCAGGACGAAGCCCGAGATCATCGCATGCGACCACGGCGCGGTGCCGTGCTCGAAGTGGGACCGAACGACCCGCGAGAACAGCCAGGTCCGGATGATGTCGTGGGCCTGGGTGCACAGGTCCATCGGGAAGGTCTTGCCGAACAGGTCGGAGTCGACCTCCCAGCCGGTGGCGATCTGGGGGGTCAGCGAAGAGGTCGCCCAGGTGTCCATGACATCGGGGTCGGCCGCGAATCCGCTCGGCTTGCCGCGCTGCTTCTTCTCGTAGCCCTTCGGCACCTGCGACGTCGGGTCGATCGGCAGCTCGGACTCGTCCGGGACGATCGGCTTGTCGTAGATCGGCTCGCCGTCGTCGTCGAGGGCGTACCAGATCGGAAAGGGGACCCCGAAGAACCGCTGCCGGCTGACCAGCCAGTCGCCGTTGAGGCCGTCGACCCAGTTGGTGTAGCGGTGCTGCATGTGCGCCGGGATCCAGTCGATGTCGGACCCGCGTGCGACCAGCTGCCCGCGCAGCTCCGGGTCGCGGCCGCCGTTCTTGATGTACCACTGGCGCGAGGAGATGATCTCCAGCGGCTTGTCACCACGCTCGTAGAACAGGGTCATGCGCTGGGTCTCGGTCGGCTCCCCGACCAGGTCGCCCGCCTCATTCAGCGCCTCGGCCATCGCCTTGCGGGCTGAGAACACCGTCTTGCCGGCCAGCTCCTCGTAGACCTGCTTGCCCTTGTCGCCGGTGATCCACTCCGGAACCTCGCGCTGCAGTCGGCCGCTGCGACCGATGACGGTACGGGTCGGCAGCTGCAGCTCGCGCCACCACTGCACGTCGGTCAGGTCGCCGAAGGTGCAGCACATCGCGATGCCGCTGCCCTTGTCTGGTTCGGCTGCGGAGTGTGCGAGGACCGGCAGCTCGACACCGAAGATCGGCGACCGCACGGTGCTTCCGATCAACGACTCGTAGCGGTCGTCGAGGGGGTGGGCGATCAGCGCGACGCACGACGGGATCAGCTCCGGCCTGGTCGTCTCGATGAAGACCGGGTCGCTGCCGGCGTAGAACGCGACGCGGTAGTAGTGCCCCGGATGCTCGCGCGCCTCCTGCTCGGCCTGCGCGACCGCCGTCTGGTCGGTGACGTCCCAGACGGTCGGTGCCTCGGCCTGGTAGGCCTCGCCCCGGGCCAGGTTGCGGAGGAATGCCCTCTGCGAGACCGCTCGGGCGTGGTCGCCGATGGTCGTGTAGAGCAGCGACCAGTCCACCGACAGGCCCAGCGTGCGCCACAGGTGCTCGAAGACCTTCTCGTCCTCCTCGGTCAGCTTGCCGCACAGTTCGATGAAGTTGCGGCGGCTGATCGGGACCTGCTTCTTCGGGTTCGGCTTCTCCGGCGGCGTGAAGTCCTCGACGTACGGGAGGCTCGGGTCGCATCGGACGCCGAAGTAGTTCTGCACCCGGCGCTCGGTGGGCAGACCGTTGTCGTCCCAGCCCATCGGGTAGAAGACCTGCTTGCCCCGCATCCGCTGGAACCGGGCGATCAGGTCGGTGTGGGTGTAGCTGCAGACGCTGCCGACGTGGAGGGATCCGGAGACGGTCGGCGGCGGGGTGTCGATGGAGTAGACGGCGGTACGGTCCTCGACCGCGCGGTCGAAGCGGTAGGTGCCCTGCTCCTCCCAGCGAGCGGTCCACTTGGCCTCGAGACCCTCGAGGCCGGGCTTGTCCGGAATCGCTGCTGATGGTCGCTCGGGATCCGCCGGGCGTTCAGCGGCAAGTTCGGGTGTCGTCACGGGTGATCACCTTCGTGGGGTGTGTGCGGTCAACGCTGGGGCTCAGGGGTGAAGGAGCCCAGGGGGCGGAGGCGGCGCTCAGAGGCGCACGACTACTCGAGCCCTGGCGCCACCGCCGTCGCCAGGCGACCGGCTGACGCGAGCCGAGTGAACTGTCCGTCCAAGGACCATGATGCAAGTGTAAGGCTCCCAATAACCACGCTGTGTCACTGTGGCGGCCCGAGCATAGCGTCGGCTGTGCGGGGGAAGCGACGTTCACTCCTAGACTGAGGCTGCCATGACCTCCTCGCCGCGCTCCGACTCCGCCGCGTCCTCCTATGCCGATGTCGAGCGGGCGCTGCTGACGCGCTGGCCCGAGACCCGGCTCGACCCGACCCTGGCCAGGATCAAGGCTCTGGTCGACCTGCTCGGCGACCCGCAGACCGCCTATCCGGTCATCCAGCTCACCGGCACCAACGGCAAGACGTCGACCGGCATCATGATCGACACGTTGCTACGTGGACTCGGGCTGCGGACCGGCCGGTTCACCAGCCCGCACCTGGAGTCGATGACCGAGCGGATCTCGCTCGACGGCGCCCCGATCGGCGCCGAGATGTTCGTGCGTACCTACAACGAGATCGAGCCGTACGTCGAGGTGGTCGACCGATCCGGGCCGCATCCGATGTCGTACTTCGAGGCGATCACCGGGATGGCCTACGCCGCCTTCTCCGACGCACCGGTCGACGTGGCGGTCGTCGAGGTCGGCATGGGCGGGCTGTGGGACGCCACCAACGTCGTCGACGCGCAGGTCGCGGTCGTGACTCCGATCGCGGTCGACCATCAGCACTACCTCGGCGACCGGCCCGAGACGATCGCCGAGGAGAAGTCCGGGATCATCAAGCCCGGATCGTTCGTCGTGCTCGCCCCGCAGGAGGTCGAGGCCGCCGAGGTGCTGCTGCGCCGGGTCGCCGAGGTGGGGGCGACGGCCGCTCGCGAGGGGGTCGAGTTCGGCGTCGTGAGCCGGCAGCCGGGCGTCGGCGGTCAGCTCGTGTCACTGCGTGGGCTCGCCCGGGAGTACGACGAGGTGTTCCTGCCGCTCTACGGGCTGCATCAGGCGCACAACGCCGTCGTGGCGCTGGCCGCCGTCGAGGCGTTCGTCGGCGGGATCGAGCTGGACATCGACGTCGTCCGCGAGTCGTTCGGTCAGGTGATCGTGCCGGGCCGGCTGGAGGTCGTACGCCGCAGTCCCACGATCGTGCTCGACGCGGCGCACAATCCGGCCGGCTGCGAGGCCGCGATGGAGGCGGTGCAGGAGGCGTTCGCTTTCAGTCCACTGATCGGCGTCGTCGGCGCGATGGCCGACAAGGACGTCGACGAGATGCTGGCGATCTTCGAGCCGGTGATGGCGCAGATCGTCTGCACCCAGAACTCCACCCCGCGAGCCATGTCCGCTGAGGCGCTTGGGGACCTGGCCGAAGGCATCTTTGGTCCGGACCGGGTGCACATCCACGCTCGGCTGGACGACGCGATCGACGTGGCTGCCGGGCTGGCCGAGGAGGGCGGGTCCTACGGCGAGGCGTTGGGTAGCGGCGGCGTACTCGTCATCGGCTCGGTCGTGACCGCAGGCGAGGCCCGGACCCTCTTGGGCGGTCCGCACTGATGCGGGTCATGTGCGCCAGCGTGCTCGGCTTCGAGTCGGTGATCCTGTTCCTCACGGCGCCTGTCCTCATCACCGTGGCGGACGTCGAGGTGGCATGGGCGCTGGTGTCCGGTCTCGGTCTTGGTGTGCTGGCCATCGTGGCAGCGGCGTCGCTGCGCTCGCCGCACGGCTACTGGCTCGGTCACCTGGTCCAGGTCGGTGCGGTGGCGATGGGCTTCCTGCTGCCGGTCATGTTCTTCCTCGGCGCCGTCTTCGCCGCCCTGTGGGTCCTGGCGCTCGTCCTCGGCCGCCGAGTCGAGGACGTCAAGGCGGCCCGCTCCGGCGTGACCTGAGCATCGACATCGCGGTGGCGATGACCCCCACGATGTCGATTCTTCGGTGACTGGCTCTAGGGTGACGAGCCATGACGGAGCGCACCCTTGTCCTGCTGAAGCCCGACGCCGTCCGACGCGGCCTGGTCGGCGAGATCATCGGCCGCTACGAGACCAAGGGCCTGTCGATCGTGACGATGGAGTGGCGGCACATCGACGGCGCGTTCGCCGACCGGCACTACGCCGAGCATGTCGAGAAGGACTTCTACCCACCGCTGCGCGACTTCGTCTGCTCCGGCCCGATCGTCGCCATGGTGCTCGAGGGCGATGCGGCGGTCGACGTCGTACGTGTGCTCAACGGCGCGACCGACGGGCGGAAGGCCGACCCCGGCTCGATCCGGGGCGATCTGTCCCTGTCGAATCGGGAGAACCTGGTCCACGGCTCCGACTCCGCCGAGTCCGCCAAGCGCGAGATCGCCCTCTGGTTCCCTGACCTGGGCTGATCCCGCCAGGCGAGCGTGCGCCGTGGGCGTGTCGTGCCCCGGAGTACCGGCAAATCCGACTTAGCCTGTGACGGTGGTCGGCCCCTCCGGCCACCGAACGGGAGCGCACTGCGTAGTGGGCACGCATGAGTCGGGTGGTCCATGGCCAACAACCTCATCGGCCGCGACATGGCCGTCGATCTGGGCACCGCCAACACCCTTGTCTATGTCCGTGGACGGGGGGTCCTCCTCAACGAGCCCTCCGTCGTCGCGCTGAACTCCCAGACCCACGAGATCCTCGCCGTCGGTCACGAGGCCAAGCGGATGCTCGGTCGTACGCCGGACAGCATCACCGCGATCCGGCCGATGCGCGACGGTGTCATCGCCGACTTCGAGTCGACTGAGCAGATGCTGCGGATCTTCATCCAGCAGGTGCACCGGCGGCGCTACTTCGCCAAGCCCCGGCTCGTCGTCTGCGTGCCGAGCGGAATCACTTCGGTCGAGCAGCGGGCCGTCAAGGAGGCCGGTTACCAGGCCGGCGCCCGGCGCGTCTACATCGTCGAGGAGCCGATGGCGGCTGCGATCGGCGCCGGGCTGCCGGTGCACGAGGCCACCGGCAACATGGTCGTCGACGTCGGGGGCGGCACGACCGAGGTCGCGGTCATCTCGCTCGGCGGCATCGTGACCAGCCTGTCGATCCGGACCGCCGGCGACGACTTCGACCAGGCGCTGGTCAGCTGGTTCAAGAAGGAGCACTCGCTGATCCTGGGCGAGCGGACTGCCGAGCAGATCAAGGTCGAGCTCGGATCGGCGTTCCCGAGTCCGGACGAGCCCGAGGCGGACATCCGCGGCCGTGACATGGTCTCCGGGCTGCCCCGGACCGTGATGGTGTCGAGCGCCGAGATCCGGCGGGCGCTCGAAGAGCCGCTCAACGCGGTGGTCGACGCCGTGCGTACGACGCTCGACAAGACCCCTCCGGAGTTGGCCGGCGACATCATGGATCGCGGCCTGGTGCTGACCGGTGGCGGCGCCCTGCTGCGTGGGCTCGACGAGCGACTGCGCCACGAGACCGGCATGCCGGTGCATGTCGCGGACGACCCGCTGCACTCGGTCGCCATGGGCGCCGGGAAGTGCGTCGAGGAGTTCGAGGCGCTGCAGCAGGTCCTCGTGTCCGAGCCACGGCGGTGACGTCGCGTGGACCTCTCGCCTCGCGACGATCGGCGCCCTCTCGCCGTGGCAGCCGTGCTCGCCCTGGCCGCGATCACGATCATCACGGTCGACGCGACCGGAGGTGACGACTCGCCGGTCGATCCACTCCGGTCGGCCAGCGGCGAGGTCTTCGGGCCGGTCGAGAGCGGACTCAACGAGGCGACCCAGCCGATCAATGCGTTCGCGGACCACGTCACCACGGTCGACGAGATCCGCGAGGACAACGCGCGACTGCAGGCCGAGAACGACCGGCTCCGAGCCGAGCTCGAGACGGCCGGGATCGACCGGGCCCGGATCCAGGCGGTCAGCGAGATGACCCGATTCGGCGACCAGACCGGAGTCGACCTGGTCACGGCCGAGGTGATCGCGATGGGTCCGGCGCAGTCGTTCTCGCACACGGTCACGATCGACGCGGGCACGTCCGACGGTGTGGAGGCGGACATGACCGTCTTCAACGATCGGGGCCTGGTCGGCCGAGTGCTTCGGGCCGACGGGCACACCGCCACGGTGCTGCTGATCGTCGATGCCTCGTCGGTCGTGGGCGGTCGGCTCGGCACCGATCTCGAGCTCGGCATGCTCCGCGGCGACGGCGAACTGTCCGGCCCCGGACGACTGACGCTGACGACGATGGACCCGACGGTGAAACCGACCGTCGGGGACATCGTCGTCACCTGGGGCTCACGAGGGGGAGCTCCCTACGTGGCAGGCGTCCCGATCGGCCGGATCGAGTCGGTCGAGACGAGTCCGCGCGACCAGTCGTCGTCGGCGCAGGTCGTGCCCTATGTCGACTTCTCCGCACTCGACCAGGTCGCGGTGGTCGTCGGTGCCGAGCCGGCCGGCGACCGGGCCGAGCGAGCCGGACGGGCGGACCAGGCAGAGCCCTCGGGAGGCCGCTGACATGGCGCCGCTTCGCGTGCTCGTCTACACGGTGCTGGTCGTGCTCGCGATCGGCCTGCAGGTCGGACCATTCTCGGAGCTGGCGATCCGCGGTGTCGCGCCGGACCTGTTGTTGCTGGTCGTCGTGGCGGTCGCGCTGGTCCAGGGGCCGGAGCGGGCGGCGCTGATCGGTTTCGCCGGCGGCCTCGCCCTCGACCTCGCGCCGCCCGCGGATCATGTCGCTGGTCGATGGGCGCTGGCGCTGGCAGTAGTCGGTTTCCTCGTCGGTCTGGTGCGCGACGACGCCCGGCAGGGTCTGATCGGCATGGTCGTGGCGGTGGCGGCCGCGTCGTTCGTCGCCACGTCGATCTTCGCGCTGACCGGCCTGATCCTCGACGAGCCGGGCGTGACGGTCGGTCGGGTGCTCGAGGTGATCCCGGTCGCCGTGGCCTACGACACCGCGCTGGCGCTGCTGACCGTGCCCCTGCTGATGGCGCTCGTCCGCCGGCTCGAGCCGGACCGTGACGGATGGGTGCGAGCGGCATGAGCACCACGCGGCCACGCCTCGTCGTGGTCCAGGTGCTGTTCCTGGCGTTGTTCGGCACCCTGCTCGTCCGGCTGTGGTATCTCCAGATGGCCAGCGGCGATACCTATCGCGAGCAGGCGGCCGACAACGCGGTCGAGGACGTCATCGTGCAGCCGCAGCGCGGGCTGATCCTCGACGCGATGGGCCGGCCGCTCGCGGCGAGCCGGTCGTCCTGGGTGGTGTCGGTCGACCGCACGAAGTTGAGCGACCTGAGCGAGTCGGAGCAGGGCCAAGTGTTGCACCGGCTCGCCGGCACACTCGGTGAGCCCTACTCCGAGGTCTTCGGCCGCAGCCGGCTGTGCGGCGAGCCCGGCGCGCCGCAGCCGCCGCAGTGCTGGAACGGCTCGCCCTATCAGCCGGTGCCGGTCGCCGAGGACGTGCCGCAGGACGTCGCGATCGCGATCCAGGAGCGCAGCGAGGACTATCCGGCGGTGCTCGCCAGTCAGCAGTCGGTACGGGCGTACCCGCAGCCGTTCGGGGTCAATGCCGCGCACCTGCTCGGCTATCTGACGCCGATCACCGGCAGCGAGTACAACAAGGCGCTGGCCGATCACGATCCGACGTTGAACTCCGGCTCGCTGGTCGGCCGGGCCGGACTCGAACGCTCCTACGACCGCTACCTGCGTGGCGTTCCCGGTGAGCGGGGCGTCGAGGTCGATTCCCTCGGGCGCACGATCGGCGCCGGTCCGGTCCGGGCGCCGCGGCCCGGCGACTCGATCGTGACCAGCATCGACGCGCGAGTGCAGGCGATCGCCGAGCGCCAGCTGGCCAAGGCGATCCACGTCGCCCGGCACACCCGCGACGAGGTCACCGGGCGCAACTACGAGGCGACGTCGGGCGCCGCCGTCGTCCTCGACCCCAAGAACGGCCAGGTCATCGCGGCGGCGAGCTACCCGACCTACGACCCGAGTGTCTGGGTCGGCGGGATCAGCGCCAGCCAGCTTTCCCGGTTGTACGACAAGGACACCGGCGAGCCGCTGCTGTTCAGGCCGACCCAGGCGCAGCTGGCTCCCGGCTCGACCTGGAAGCCGTTCACGGCGGCCGGGGCGTTGGAGCACGGCTACCACCGCACCGACCGGCTGAACTGCTCGAGTTCGCTGCTCGTCGGGGACCGGGTGTTCCAGAACTACGAGTCGGCGTCCTACGGCCCGATCACCTTCGCCCAGGCGCTGCAGCTGTCCTGCGACACCTTCTTCTACCGCATCGGCTACGACAAGTGGCTCGACAACGGTGGCGACTCCGGCAACGTCAAGGCCCGCGACGTCCTGGTCGGCAACGCCAAGAACTTCGGCTTCGGCCGCGCGACCGGGATCGACCTGCCGGGCGAGGCGAGTGGCCGGATCGCCGACCGACGCTGGAAGCGGGCGTACTGGAAGGACAACAAGGACTACTACTGCAAACTCGGCAAGGAGAACGGGTACGACTACGAGCACGTGTTCGCGCGCGAGTTCTGCGTCGACGGCTGGCGCTACCGGGCCGGCGACGCGGTCAACTTCGCCATCGGCCAGGGCGACACGATCGTCACGCCGATGCAGCTCGCGGTCGCGTACGGCGCGCTGGCCAACGGCGGGACCCTGTGGCATCCGACGCTCGGCAAGGCGGTGGTCTCGCCCAGCGGTGAGTTGATCCGTCGCATCAAGCCGCATCGGGCCGGCCGGGTCCCGGTCTCGAAGGCCAATCTGCACTACATCGACCATGCCCTCGCCGGCACTCCGAAGGTCGGGACGATGGCCTGGAAGATGATCGGGTTCCCCCTCGACCAGGTGCACATCCGGGCCAAGACGGGCACCGCCGAGGTCTACGGCAAACAGACGACGTCCTGGCTCGCGACCTACGATCGCGACTTCGTCGTGGTGATGATGATCGAGCAGGGCGGCACCGGCTCCGGCACGTCCGGCGACGCCGTACGCCACATCTGGGAGGCGCTCTACGGCATCAAGGGGAGCCACGTCGACACCGAGCGCGCCGCCATCCCAGGCGTCAAGCCCCCGACCGACCTCCCCCGGTTCGAGCCCGACGGCAAGATCGACCCGCCGGCATCCGCTGAGCGTGACGAAAGGATCGGCAAATCGGGCGACAACCCGCAGAAACGTCACGCCCAGCGGGGAGGTGGTGGCCCATGACCGCGGTCCTGCCGTCGCGTCCGAAGGTGGTGACGACGACCCGTACGCCGCCGCTGTGGCGCCGACTCGACTGGCTGCTGATCGGCGGGGTCGGCGCGCTGTGCGTGATCGGCTGCCTGCTGGTGTGGTCGGCGACGCTCAACCAGCCCGAGCTCACCGGTGGCGACGACACCGCGTACCTGACCAAGCAGGCCACCAACGTCGTCGTGGGCGCGGCACTGGCGGCCCTGGTGGCGGCCACGGACCATCGGTGGCTGCGGATCTGGGCGCCGGCCGTCTACGTGGCGTCGATTGCCGGACTGCTCCTGATCTTCGTGCCGGGCATCGGGACGACGATCAACGGCTCCCGGTCGTGGCTCACCCTCGGCGGGCTCACCCTGCAGCCGGCCGAGTTCGCCAAGCTCGGCGTCGTGATCGGGATGGCCCTGGTGCTGGCCGAGCGGGCCGAGGGCCAAATGCGTACCCGAGCGTCCGGCTCCGACCTGATTCCGGCGCTGGCGATCGCGGCCGTCCCGGCACTCCTGATCCTGGCCCAGCCCGACCTCGGCACGCTGATCGTCCTGGTCGCGATCGTGTTCGGCATCATCGCGCTGGCGGGCGCCGGCAAGCGATGGCTGGTCGGTCTGGTCGCCGTCGGCGCCGCGGCGGTGGCCGGGGCGATCGCGGTCGGGCTGCTTGCCGACTACCAGCTCGACCGGTTCCGAGCGTTCACCGACCCGTCGCTCGACCCGAAGGGCGCCGGCTACAACACGATCCAGTCGCGAGTGGCGGTCGGCAACGGCGGTCTGTTCGGCCAGGGACTGTTCGACGGGTCGCAGACCCAGTCCGGCTTCGTTCCCGAGCAGCACACCGACTTCGTCTTCACCGTGGCAGGGGAGGAGCTCGGCCTGGTCGGCGCCGGACTGATCATCGCCTTGTTCACCATCGTCGTCTGGCGGGCCCTGCGGATCGCGCGTCGGTCCGACGACCTGTTCGGTCGGCTGGTCGCGGTCGGAGTCGCCTGCTGGTTCGGCTTCCAGGCGTTCCAGAACATCGGGATGTGCCTCGGCATCATGCCGGTCACCGGCGTACCCCTGCCGTTCGTGTCGTACGGCGGTACGTCCATGTTCGCGTCGCTGATGGCGGTCGGCCTGCTGATCAACGTGCATTTACGTACCGACCATCGGCACGGCCTCGGCGTGATCGTCCGCTCCCATCTGACCCGCTCGCGCCGCTGACCCACTCCGTCCGGAGTCCCGTCAATGGGGTCCTTAGACCCGTGCCGGTACAGCGTCCCAAGGAGCACGATGACGCCGTACCGAGGAGGCTGAGATGGAGCCGAAGGCATTGCATCGACGGACCGTCGAGCGATGGGCGGAACTGGTGGCCGCCGTCGACGAGGACCAGTGGGACCTGCCGACGCCGTGTGCCGACTGGACCGTGCGCGAGCTGGTGAACCACGTCGTCGGCGAGGAGCTGTGGACGGTGCCCCTCGTGGGCGGCGCGACCATCGAGGAGGTCGGCAGCCGACTCGACGGGGACTTGCTGGAGGCGGATCCGACGGGGGTGGCACTCTCGGCGGCCGCCAGCGCGGCCGACGCAGTCGACAAGGCGGACGACGACAGCCAGGTCCATCTGTCCTTCGGCGACACCGACCTCGGCGAGTACCTCTTTCAGCTCGCCGCCGATCACCTGATCCACGGCTGGGACCTCGCGGTGGCGACCCGCGGCTCGACCACGCTCGACCCCGAAGCCGTCGATGTGGTCGGGTCGTGGTTCCGCGAGCGCGAGGAGCTCTATCGCGAGGGCGGCGCGATTGGCGCACGCCAGGCGCTGACCGGCGACCCTGCGGCCGACCTGCTCGGCGCCTTCGGCCGCGCCGTCGACTGGGGCCCGAACCATGCGGCGGTGGCCCGCTTCTCGGCTGCATTCGGAGCCGGTGACGTCGACGCGATCATGGCCCTGATGACCGAAGACTGCGTGTTCGAGTCGACCGGTCCGGCGCCCGACGGCGAGCGCGTCGAGGGCCAGGCCGCCGTCCGCAAGGTGTGGGAGAACCTGTTCGGCGGCGCGGGCGACGCGCAGTTCGACGAGGAGGAGTCCTTCGTCTCCGGCGACCGGGCCGTGCTGCGGTGGCGCTACGCCTGGACCGCCGACGACGGGACGCCCGGCCACGTACGCGGCGTCGACGTGCTTCGCCTGCGTGACGGCAAGATCGCCGAGAAGCTGTCGTACGTGAAGGGCTGACCCAGCGGCCAGTGCGCGCCGGGGGCCGTCGGTTAGGCTGGAATGTCTGTCACAGCCCCGATTCCGAGCGAGTGAGGCCATGCCCGTCGAGTCCCTGTTCGAGCGACTCGAGCCGCTGTTGCCGACCGTCCAGAAGCCCATCCAGTACGTCGGCGGCGAGCTCAACTCGACCCCGAAGGAGTGGGACCAGGCGTCGGTGCGATGGGCGCTGATGTACCCCGACGCGTACGAGGTCGGTCTGCCCAATCAGGGCGTGCAGATCCTGTACGAGATCCTCAACGAGCGCGACTGGATCCTCGCCGAGCGGACCTACGCGGTGCTCGGGGACATGGAGCAGGTCATGCGGGACCACGACATCCCGCAGTTCACCGTCGACGCGCATCGGCCGGTCGGCGCGTTCGACGTGCTCGGCCTGTCGTTCGCGACCGAGCTCGGCTACACGAACCTGCTGACAGCGCTCGACCTGGCCGGCATCCCACTGCATGCGACCGACCGCGACGACACCCACCCGCTCGTCCTCGGCGGCGGCCACGCCGCGTTCAACCCGGAGCCGATCGCCGACTTCCTCGACGCCGCTGTCCTCGGCGACGGTGAGGAGGTCGTGCTCGCGATCAGCGAGGTGATCCGGGAGTGGAAGGACGAGGGCTCGCCTGGCGGCCGCGACGAGCTGCTGATGCGGCTGGCCGTGTCGGGCAACGTCTACGTCCCGAAGTTCTACGACGTGTCCTACCTGCCCGACGGCCGGATCCAGCGGGTCGCGCCCAACCGCCCCGGCGTGCCGTGGCGGGTCGCGAAGCACACCCTGATGGACCTCGACTCCTGGCCGTACCCGAAGAAGCCGCTGGTGCCGCTGGCCGAGACGGTCCATGAGCGCTACTCGGTCGAGATCTTCCGCGGCTGCACTCGGGGCTGCCGGTTCTGCCAGGCCGGCATGATCACCCGACCGGTGCGGGAGCGCAGCATCACCACGATCGGCGACATGGTCCAGGGCGGCATCGAGGGGAGCGGATTCGAGGAGGTCGGCCTGCTGAGCCTGTCCAGCGCCGACCACTCTGAGATCGGCGAGGTCGCCAAGGGACTCGCCGACCGCTACGAGGGCAGCAACGTCTCGCTGTCACTACCATCGACCCGGGTGGACGCGTTCAACATCACGCTGGCCAACGAGCTGAGCCGCAACGGCCGCCGGTCCGGACTGACCTTCGCGCCCGAGGGCGGCAGCGAGCGGCTGCGCAAGGTGATCAACAAGATGGTCACCGAGGAGGACCTGATCCGTACGGTCGCCACCGCCTACTCCAACGGCTGGCGGCAGGTGAAGCTCTACTTCATGTGCGGTCTGCCGACCGAGACCGACGACGACGTACTCCAGATCGCCGAGCTCGCCAAGAAGGTCATCGAGACCGGCCGCGAGGTGTCGGGACGCCGAGACATCCGATGCACCGTGTCGATCGGCGGGTTCATCCCGAAGCCGCACACGCCGTTCCAGTGGGCCTCGCAGCTGGATCACCAGACGACCGACGACCGACTCACCAAGCTGCGCGACTCGGTGCGATCGGACAAGCGCTACGGCCGGGCGATCGGCTTCCGCTACCACGACGGCAAGCCAGGGATCATCGAGGGCCTGCTCAGTCGCGGCGACCGCCGGGTCGGCCGGATCATCGAGGCAGTGTGGCGCGACGGCGGCCGGTTCGACGGCTGGAGCGAGCATTTCTCGTACGACCGCTGGGCCAAGTGCACCGACGCCGTCCTCGCCGACACGCCGGTCGATCTCGACTGGTACACCGTCCGCGAGCGCGACTATGCCGAGGTGCTGCCCTGGGACCACCTCGACTCTGGTCTCGACCGCGACTGGCTGTGGGAGGACTGGCAGGACGCGATCGACCCGGCCGGCGCCGTCGAGGTCGAGGACTGCCGCTGGACCCCCTGCTTCGACTGCGGCGTCTGCCCCCAGATGGACACCGAGATCCAGATCGGCCCGACCGGCCAGAAGCTGCTGCCCATCGCCTCGGTCTCGTGACCGCCGAATCGGCCGACTTGTCAGCCCCCATTTGCCCTCCGGGGCAACATACGGCTGACAACTCCGATGTCGAGGTACGCCGGGCGGACGATGCCGACGTGGGTTCTCTGATCGAGTTGCGCGCGGCGTGGAAGGGCGAGCCGGTCGACCCGGCGTACATCGCCGCCTTCGAGCAGTGGTGGCAGCGCGAGCGCGATCAGCGAGTCACCTGGCTTGCCACGGTCGGCGATCGGTCCGTCGGCATGCTCAACATGCTCGTGTTCACCCGGATGCCGACGCCGGGCCGGCTGCGATCGCAGTGGGGCTACGTCGCGAACGTGTTCGTGCTCGATGAGTTCCGTGGCGTCGGCATCGGCCGCCGCCTCATCGACGCCGCCACGGCCTATGCCGACGAGCACGATTTCGCCCGGCTCGTCCTGAGCCCGTCTCCGCGATCGGTGCCGCTCTACTCCCGGGCCGGGTTCAGCGAGGACAACCCGCTGATGACCCGGGAGTGACGTGACCGAGCCGCTCAGCGACTACGCCCACGGGCACACCGATGCGGTCCTCCGCGTGCACCGCTGGCGCACCGTCGCCAACTCCGCCGCCTACCTCCGGCCCCATCTGCGACCTGGCGTCGAGCTCCTCGACGTGGGCTGCGGGCCCGGGAGCCTCACGGTCGACCTGGCCCGCGAGGTGGCGCCGGGCGGGATCGTGGGCGTCGACTCGTCACCCGACGTCGTCGCCGAGGCACGTGACGCTGCGTCCGACGCCGGGGTCGAGGTCGACTTCCGTACCGGCGACGTCTACGACCTCGATCTGCCCGATGACTCCTTCGACGTCGTCCACGCCCACCAGCTGCTCCAGCACCTCACCGACCCGGTGGCCGCCTTGGTCGAGATGCGACGAGTCTGCCGGCTCGGCGGCGTGGTCGCGGTTCGCGAGGTCGACTTCGGCACTGCCGCGGCCCATCCCGATGTGGTCACCGACTGGCTCGAGGTGTACGCGTCGGCGGCCCGTGCGCTCGGCGGCGAGCCGTACGCCGGCCGTCACCTGCCGAGCTGGGCCCGGGCGGCCGGGTTCGACGACGTCACGTGTACGGCGAGCGCCTGGTGCTTCGCGACCCCGGAGGACCGGTCATGGTGGGGCGGCTCGTGGGCCGAGCGCGTCGTGTCGTCCAACTACGCCGTCGAGGCCGTCCGGCGCGGACTGTCGACACCGGGGCGCAACGCCGCCATCGCCGAAGCCTGGCGCGCGTGGACGTCCGAGCCGACCGCGACGTTCACGATCACCCACACCGAGATCGTGGGTCGCGCCTAGGCCGCGGCGTCAGCGCTTGGCGTCCTGGAGCGTCTCGACGGTGGTCTTCTTGCCGTCCGGCTCGGTCACGGCACACACGACCTCGCGGTCGTTCTGCGTGTCCCAGGAGTCCGAGGTCGGGTACAGGTACTGCAGCTCGAGTTCGGACCTCCGGTACGGCAGGCCGACGAAGTCCTTGAATCGCCTCGAACAGCCCCTCTCCGCCTCCGCGATCACCTTGTCGGTGCCGGGGAAGTCCTGGCCGTCGATGTCGAACGTGGCGTAGACCTCGGCGTCGTGCGGATCCGTACACGGCACGCCGCTCAGATCGGTAACCTCGCCGTTCGGATCGGGCAGGTCGAAGCAGTCGCCGACCTTGACGTCGAACGCCGAGAGGTTGCCCGCGGAGGTGATCTGGCCCGAGTCGTTGCGCTCGGCGCCCTGGTTGAGCCCGGTGACCACGCCGAAGATGACCAGGCCGAGCACCACCACACCCGCGATGGCGAGGGTGACGATGAGTCGGGTGCGCTTCTTGCGGGGTTGCTCCGGAGCGTAGGGCGGCGGGACTGGGTACCCGCCGTCCGGCGGCGGTTGGGGAGTTCCACCGGATCGCAGTGAGGCCGGCGGGGGATAGACGCCGGACGACGGCGGAGCGAACGGCGACGGGGGCTTGGGAGCACCTGGCGGCCTTGGACCGCCCGGTCGCATGGCTCCGCCGAACGGCGGGGGCTCGCCCGGCGGAGGTCCGCCTGGCGTCGGCGGCGCCCCTGTCGCGGGCGGCCCGCTTGGCGCTGGCGGCTCGCCTGGCGGGGGTCCGCCTGCGGGTGGTTCGTCCGGCGCAGGTGGCTCGGTCGGCCGCGGTCCACTGGGCGTCGGGGGCCTACCTGCGGGTGGGCTCTCCGGCGTGGGCGGCTCGGCCGGTGCCTGGGGCTCGCCTGGCGGGGGCCCTCCCGGCGGCGGCGCGGCCGGTGCTGGGGGTTCACTCGGCGTTCGGGGTTCGCCCGGCGGTGGCCCACCTGCCGGTGGTCCCTCTTGCGGCGCTTTGCCCAGCGTCGGCTGGACCTGCGTCGGCGCGTCCGGTGGAGGTCCGTCCGGCGCCGACTCAGGCTCCGATGGCCCGACCTTCGATGGCCCGATCTGCTGGGTCTTGTCCGCCGAGGGCGTGTCCTCCGGCGATGCATCTGGCGCGGGGCCGGTCGTCGTCGGTTGGTCGGGCAGTGGCCCGTCCGGTGCCGCCTCGTCCTGGGCCGGCTTGTCCGGTGCAGCTTCGCTCGGTGCGGACTCGGCGGCTTTCGGGGCGGCTTCCTGCGGCGCCGGACGCTGTGGCGGTTGATCGAGCAGCGGTCCGTCGTCGGCGGGCTTGTCCGGCCCGGGCTGGTCCGGTGTGGCACCGCCCGCCGCCGACTCGGCCTTGGGTGGCGACGGTGGGGGCTGCGGCCGTCCCCATTGCGGCGACGGGCTTGGCCGCGGCTGGTCGAGCAGCGGTCCATCCTGTGACGGTTCGTCCTGGGAAGCGCCCTTCGCGGGCTCGTCCTTCGCAGGCTCGTTCTTGGCCGGCTCGTCCTTGACGGGCTCGTCCTTGGCCGGTCCATCCTGCGCGGGCCCGTCCTTGGCCGGTTCCGGCTTCTCGCCCGGCGTCGGCCCGCTCTGCGGCCTCGCTGGCGCCGGCGGCCGACTCTGCGGTCGCGGCAGCTGCGTGGGCCGGTCCTGAGCAGGACCGCCCTTCGCAGGACCGCCCTTCGAGGGCTCGGCCTGCGAGTTTTCGCTCTCCTTGGCCCCGTTCTCCGGTGGCGGATCTTCCGACGGAGGCTCTGGAGGCGGCCCCGACGGTGGGTTCGGGGGTTGTTCGGACATCTCGACCCTTCGGACCACGCGGGCAATGCCGCGGCAGGCTAACACGGAGCCGACTGGGCCGATCAGCGTGGGAACCCCGTCGCTGGTCGGTCGCTGTCGCGCCGGTCCCAACCGCCAATAATCCCGGAGGTAGCCTCAATCATCGTGTCCGAATCGCCGAAGTACGCCAATGCCGAGGCGCCGCATCCACAATTGCCGGTGGCCTCGCGGATTCGGCTGCGCTACGCCAAGCGGGGCCGGATGCGGTTCACCTCGCATCGCGACTTCGGCCGGGCCCTGGAGCGGGCGGTCCGTCGCGCGGCGATCCCGGTGGCGTTCTCGAGCGGGTACACGCCCCATCCGCGCATCTCGTACCTCGGGGCATCGCCGACCGGAGCCGCAAGTGAGGCCGAGTACGCCGAGATCGCCCTGACCGAGTCACTGCCGCCCGAAAACGTACTCCGGGCCCTGGATGACGCACTGCCGGACGGCATCGACGTCGTCGACGCGGTGGTCGCGGGGCCTCAGGCGCTGGCCGACCGGATCGAGGCCAGCGTGTGGCAGATCACGCTGAGCGACGTGCCGGTGGCGTCGGCGACGGCCGCGGTCGAGGCCTTCCTGGCCCGCGACGAGATCGAGGTGTCACGGATGACCAAGAAGGGGCTCCGGACCTTCGACTGCCGAGCCGCCGTGGTCCGGTTGGAGGCGCGACCCGCCGACGATGAGGGTCTCGGAGCGCCGTGTGCGATACTGCAAGTGGTGCTACGGCACGGTACGCCGTCCGTACGCCCCGACGATGTCCTCGCTGGTCTGGGCGATGTCGGGGGGTTGCGCCCGCAGGTTCCGCCCCTGTTGAACCGCGTGGCGCAAGGTCCCCTCGACGCACAGGCCGGCACGGTGGGTGACCCGTTCGCCCCGGACCGCGACACGTCGACCGTTCCGAGGGACGGTCGTGTTGACCGCGGCGGGGAAACGGCCGCCGACTGACGTACGCGGAGGGCGTCGTCGGACCGGAACAGGCTTGATACTGGCGGTAACCACGGTTACCGCGAGTGACCGAGATGCCCTCGTGAGGCCGCAAGGCCCGGGGGCGAAGGAGAGAGATGCTCGACGAGAGCACTAAGACCGACGACCAAACCAGCGACACCGGCGCAGACTCCGAGGCGGCCAAGAAGCCGCCGGCGAGACGGCGCCGCCGGGCAGCCTCCCGGCCGGCCGGACCACCGGACACCCTTCCGGGCACCGACCCGGCGGAGGCGGCCGTGATCCATCCGGAGGCCGAGTCGGCACCGGCCCAGCCCAATGCGGACGAGTCGGCTGCGGGCGAGAAGCCCGGCAAGAAGGCGACCGCCAAGAAGTCGGCCAAGAAGGTGGCTGCGAAGAAGTCGACGGCGAAGAAGACCACGACCAAGAAGGCGGCGGCCAAGAAGACTGCTGCCAAGAAGACCACGAAGAAGGCCGCTGCGAAGGAGGACGCCGCCGCCGAGCCGGCGACCGAGGCGTCCGAGCCCGTCGAGCTGACCCGGTCGGACGACGCCGAGTCGTCGAGCGGGGGCACCGGGGTGTTTTCGCCCGTTTTCCAGGCACCGGAGCCATCGAAACGGACGGCGAAGGCGAAGCAGCGAGCCGACCGGGATCAGGAACGCGATCAGGGCGACGAGACCGAGCAGCGCACGGCCGACGCCCAGGCTGACGGCGATGAGAGTGACGACGACGAATCCGGCTCCGGCGGATCGCAGCGTCGTCGCCGTCGTCGCGGTGGCCGTCGTCGCCGCAAGTCGAACGGCGGCGAGGACGGCGACACCGACAGCGACAACGCCGAATCGGGCGACAAGGCAGACTCCGGCAAGGCGACCTCTGACGAGGGCGACAGTGGGGACTCCGAGGGGTCGGGCACCGGCACGCGCCGGCGTCGGCGCCGGCGTCGCAAGGGCGAGGACGCCGAGCCGTCGCCCGACGATCCGGCCAACACCGTCGTACGCGTGCGCGAGCCGCGTGGCGCGGAGGACGAGATCACCGCGCTCGAGGGCTCGACGCGGATGGAGGCGAAGAAGCAGCGCCGCCGCGAGGGCCGGGCCGCCGGCCGCCGACGGGCGCCGATCGTTAGCGAGGCCGAGTTCCTCGCCCGGCGCGAGTCGGTCAACCGCGAGATGGTCATCCGGCAGCGGGCCGACGTCACCCAGATCGCCGTGCTCGAGGACGGCGTGCTGGTCGAGCACTACGTCGCCCGTGACTCCCAGACGTCGCTGATCGGCAACGTCTACCTGGGTCGCGTGCAGAACGTCCTGCCCAGCATGGAGGCGGCGTTCATCGACATCGGCAAGGGCCGCAACGCGGTGCTCTACGCCGGTGAGGTGGACTGGCGCGCCCTCGGCATGGAGGGCAAGCCGCACCGGATCGAGGACGCCCTGAAGTCCGGCCAGACCGTGCTGGTCCAGGTGACCAAGGACCCGGTAGGGCACAAGGGCGCCCGTCTGACCGGCCAGATCAGCCTCCCCGGACGCTTCCTGGTCTACGTGCCGGCCGGGCACACCAGCGGGATCTCCCGCAAGCTTCCCGATACCGAGCGCACTCGGCTCAAGGACCTGCTCAAGCAGGTGCTCCCCGACGACGCCGGCGTGATCGTCCGTACCGCTGCCGAGGGAGCCACCGAGGAGCAGCTCAACCGCGACGTCACGGCGCTGACCGCGCGCTGGGACGACATCAAGAAGAAGTCCGAGGGCAATCAGGCGCCGCAGCTGCTGTACGCCGAGCCGGACCTGATGCTCAAGGTCGTCCGCGACCTGTTCAACGAGGACTTCCGGTCCCTGATCGTCGACGGCGACGAGGCCGTGGACACGATCGAGGCCTACGTCGCCCATGTCGCTCCGGACCTGGGTGACCGGCTCGAGCGCTGGACCGGCGCCAAGGACGCCGACTCCGACGGCCAGCACACGAAGGACGTCTTCGCGGCGTACCGGATCGACGAGCAGATCGCCAAGGGGCTCGACCGCAAGGTCTGGCTGCCGTCCGGCGGCTCGCTGGTCATCGACCGCACCGAGGCGATGACGGTCATCGACGTCAACACCGGCAAGTTCACCGGCTCCGGCGGCAACCTCGAGGAGACGGTGACCAAGAACAACCTGGAGGCGGCCGAGGAGGTCGTACGCCAGCTCCGGCTCCGCGACATCGGCGGCATCATCGTCATCGACTTCATCGACATGGTGCTCGAGAGCAACCGGGATCTGGTGCTGCGCCGCCTCGTCGAGTGCCTGGGCCGGGACCGTACCCGCCACCAGGTCGCCGAGGTCACCTCGCTCGGCCTGGTGCAGATGACCCGCAAGCGGATCGGCACCGGCCTGCTCGAGGCGTTCAGCGAGCCGTGCGAGCACTGCAAGGGCCGGGGCGTGATCATCCACACCGAGCCGATCGAGCCGAAGGCGGCCGCGTCCGACAACGGCTCGTCGCGCCGGCGCGGCAAACGCAGCTCGGGCTCCGGGTCCGGCTCGGAGTCGAAGTCGGGCAAGAAGTCGGCGCAGAAGTCCGACTCGAAGCCGGAGCAGTCGGAGTCGAAGTCGGACGACAAGTCCGGATCGAAGACGCAGAAGAAGTCGACGAAGAAGTCGTCCTCGCGTCGTCGGTCCAAGGCGTCCTCCGACGGGTCGTCGGACGGGTCGTCGGACGGGTCGTCCGAGAACGCTTCCGGGGCCGAATCGGCCGAGCCGGCCAAGGTGGAGGCGTCGGTCGTGTCCTAGGCCGCGACCCGCTTTGACCGACCTCGACCTGAGTCCGTATCCTTGGAGGTCGGCGCGTGTGCGAATGTGACGCGCCGTCTTCCCTTTGACGAGAGAGTGAGTCCGCGGTGTACGCGATCGTGCGCAGTGGTGGCCAGCAGCAGAAGGTCGCCGTCGGCGATGTCCTCGAGATCGACAAGGTCGACGCGCGTCCGGGCGAGTCGCTGCTCCTGCCGGCCGTGCTGCTGGTCGACGACGGCACGGTGACCGCCGACGCCAAGAAGCTGGCCAAGGTCAAGGTCACGGCCGAGATCCTCGGCGACACCAAGGGCCCCAAGATCGACATCGGCAAGTACAAGAACAAGACCGGTTACCGTCGCCGCATGGGTCACCGCCAGCAGTACACCCAGGTCAAGGTGACCGACATCAAGACGACGAAGTAGCGCGAGCGAGGACTGAGCAATGGCACACAAGAAGGGTGGCGGGTCGTCCAACAACGGCCGCGACTCCAACGCGCAGCGATTGGGCGTGAAGCGGTTCGGTGGCCAGCTGGTCAACGCCGGCGAGATCATCGTCCGGCAGCGCGGCACGCACTTCCACCCGGGCACCGGGGTCGGGCGCGGCGGCGACGACACGCTGTTCGCACTGATCGAGGGCAACGTGGAGTACGGCACCCGGCGCGGTCGTCGGGTCGTCAATGTCGTGCCGGCGCCGGCGGAGTGACGCGGGCGACCAGCACAACCATTCAGCGCTGAAGGGCGGTCCGCATCGACGGGCCGCCCTTCTGCTTGTCACCCGGCCACTGGGGGTAGCCGAATCCCGCGACACGCCGGCGTGTCCCGGAGAATGGCTACCGCCAGTGGAGGCGTACGAAGGAAGGAGGCGTCGTGGCGGTCCCGACATTCGTCGACCGGGTCTCGTTGCACGTCTCCGGTGGGCGCGGTGGCAACGGCGTGGCGTCGGTGCACCGGGAGAAGTTCCGGCCGCTCGGCGGTCCCGACGGCGGCAACGGGGGACACGGCGGCGATGTCGTGCTGCGGGTCGACCCCGGCGTCACGACCCTGATCGACTACCACCACCAGCCCCATCGGCGGGCTGGCCACGGCTCGCACGGCAGCGGCGGCAACAAGAGCGGCGCCAGCGGTGACTCGCTGCTGCTGCCGGTGCCGGACGGCACGGTGGTCAAGACCGAGGACGGCACCGTGCTCGCCGACCTGGTCGGCGCCGGCACCGAGCTGGTCGTCGCCGCGGGCGGTCGTGGCGGCCTCGGCAACGCCGCCCTCGCCTCCCCGAAGCGCAAGGCGCCGGGATTCGCGCTGCTCGGCGAGCCGGGCGAGGACCGGCGGGTCCTGCTCGAGCTCAAGGTGGTCGCCGACATCGGTCTGGTCGGCTTCCCGAGCGCCGGCAAGTCGAGTCTGGTGGCCGCCATGTCGCGGGCCCGGCCCAAGATCGCCGACTACCCGTTCACGACGCTGACGCCGAACCTCGGTGTCGCCACGGCCGGCGACGCCACGTTCACGGTCGCCGACGTGCCTGGACTGATCGAGGGAGCGAGTGACGGGCGCGGCCTGGGTCACGACTTCCTGCGCCATGTCGAGCGGTGCGCCGCGCTGGCCCATGTCATCGACTGTGCGACACCCGAGCCGGGCCGCGATCCGCTCAGCGACCTCGACGTCATCGAGCGGGAGCTCGCGTCGTACGGCGGGCTGGACGATCGGCCCCGGATCGTCGTACTCAACAAGATCGACGTCCCCGACGCGCGGGATCTGGCCGACCTCGTACGCCCGGAGCTGGAAGCTCGTGGCTATGACGTCTATGCCTGCTCGGCGGCGACCCACGAAGGCCTTCGGGAGCTCGGATTCGCGATGGCCCGCCTGGTCGTCGCCGCGAGGGCGGAGGCGCCGGCCGCCGAGCCGACCCGGATCGTGCTGCGGCCCGAGGCGGTGTCCGGTGCGGAGTTCCGGATCGAGCAGCTGGACGACCAGTGGTGGGTCCAGGGTGAGAAGCCGGAGCGCTGGGTCCGCCAGACCGACTTCGGCAACGACGAGGCGGTCGGGTTCCTGGCCGACCGGCTGGCCCGGCTCGGCGTCGAGGACCGGCTGCTCCAACTCGGTGCGAAGGCCGGTGACGACGTCGTGATCGGGTCGGGCGACGACGCCGTCGTCTTCGACTTCGAACCCCAGATCGCGGCCGGTGCCGAGATCCTGCACGGTCCTCGAGGCCACGACCGGAGGCTGGAGGGACGCTGAGCATGTCGCCGACGAACGCCCGTCGGGTCGTCGTCAAGATCGGATCGTCGTCCCTGACGTCGGCCGAGGGCGGCGTGCTGCCGTCGCGGGTGGCGGCGCTGGTCGACGTGCTCGCGGCCGCGCGCGACCGGGGTGACGAGGTCGTGCTGGTGAGCTCGGGCGCGATCGCCTCCGGCATTGGACCGCTGGGACTGGCCCGTCGGCCGCGTGATCTCGCGACCCAGCAGGCAGCGGCCAGTGTCGGCCAGGGGCTGTTGATGCATCGCTACACCGAGGAGTTCGCCCGCCACGGCCACGCCACCGGCCAGGTCCTGCTGACCGCCGACGATCTGACCCGGCGTACGCACTATCGCAACGCCTATCGCACGTTCGCCAAGCTGCTCGATCTCGGCGTCGTGCCGATCGTCAACGAGAACGACACGGTCGCGACCAGCGAGATCCGCTTCGGCGACAACGACCGCCTCGCCGCACTTGTCGCCCATCTGGTCCACGCCGACCTGCTCGTACTCCTGTCCGATGTCGAAGGCCTGCACAGCGCCGACCCGCGACGGCCCGAGGCGAGGCCGATCACCGAGGTACGCGGGCCGGCCGACCTGTCGGAGGTCGACGTCCGGCGTACGAGCGGCTCCGGTGTCGGATCGGGCGGCATGGTCACCAAGGTCGAGGCGGCACGGATCGCCACCGAGGCCGGGATCGAGGTCGTCCTGACGCATGCGGGACAGGCCGCCGAGGCACTCGCCGGGACTCCGACCGGCACCCGGTTCCACCCGACCGGACGCCGCCGGCCGACCCGGCTGCTGTGGTTGGCCCACGCCACCGAGCCGCAGGGACAGATCGTGCTCGACGACGGTGCGGTGCGCGCTGTGGTCGAGCGGCGGGCGTCGCTGCTGCCGGCCGGGATCACCAAGGTGATCGGTGCCTTCGACGCCGGGGACCCGGTCGACCTGGTCGATCCCGGCGGCGACCCGGTGGCCCGGGGCCTGGTCAACTACGCCAGCGCCGAGCTGCCTCGCCTGGTCGGCCGCTCGACCGGCGATCTGGCCCGCGAGCTCGGCGCCGAGTACGAACGTGAGGTGGTCCACCGGGACGACCTCGTCCTGCTCCGCACGTAACCCCGCCTCGGTTTTGCGCCCGCAATGCTGGTGTACGGCACCCGAGACCAGCAGTTGGGGCGCAAAACCGGCGACTACCCTGGCCGCATGACTGACGGCGCTCGAGACGCGGTCCACGCCTCTGCCCGACGGGCTCGCGCGGCCGCGACTGCGCTCGCGCCGCTGCCCCGGGCCGACAAGGACCGGGCGCTGGCCGCGATGGCCGACGCGCTATTGGCCGATGCCGGCGCCATCCTCGAGGCGAACGCCGCCGATGTCGACCGGGCCCGCGCCGCCGGCATCGGCGAGCACCTGATCGACCGATTGCGCTTGGACGGGGCCCGACTGCAGCAGATGGCCGACGGCACGCGCGACGTGGCGCGGCTCCCGGACCCGGTCGGTGACGTGGTCCGCGGGTCGACCCTCGCCAACGGACTGCAACTGCGTCAGATCCGGGTCCCGTTCGGCGTGATCGGCATGATCTACGAAGCGCGGCCCAATGTGACAGTCGATGCGGCGGCGCTGTGCCTGAAGGCCGGCAACGCCGTGCTCCTGCGCGGCTCGTCGTCGGCTGCTCAGTCCAACGCCGCGATCGCCGGAGTGCTCCGGGACGCGATCGCCACGGTCGGGCTGCCGCCGGACGCGATCCAGGTGCTCCCGACCGAGGACCGGGCCACGGTCACCCATCTGATCCAGGCCCGAGGGCTGGTCGACCTGGTCATCCCGCGCGGCGGCGCCGACCTGATCCAGACGGTCGTGACCAATGCGACCGTGCCGGCGATCGAGACCGGAGTCGGCAACTGCCACGTCTATGTCGACGCCGATGCCGATCTGGACGAGGCGCTGGACATCGTCGTCAACTCGAAGACGCAGCGAACCAGCGTGTGCAACACCGCGGAGTCGCTGCTCGTGCACAAGGCGGTCGCCGACACGTTCGTACCCCGGATCGTCGAGGCGCTCACCGAACGAGGCGTCACGATCCACGGCGACGCGGTCTTCCAGTCCGCCTCGGAGCAGGTGGTCGCAGCGACCGACGACGACTACGCCGCGGAGTACCTCTCGCTGGACATCTCGGCGGCGGTCGTCGAGTCGCTCGACCAGGCCATCGACCACATCCGTGCCTACTCGTCCGGGCACACCGAGGCGATCGTCACCCGATCGCTCGACGCGGCACAGCGGTTCAGCGTCGCCGTCGACTCGGCCGCGGTGATGGTCAACGCGTCGACCCGGTTCACCGACGGCGGCGAGTTCGGCTTCGGGGCCGAGATCGGCATCTCCACCCAGAAACTGCATGCTCGCGGGCCGATGGGACTGTCGGAGATGACGACGACCAAGTACGTCGTCACCGGATCCGGCCAGATTCGGTAGCCTTTCGGTATGTCGATGAGCGCACAGGCGATGACGGAAGCTTCGGTCCGGGCCGCCGAGGAGACCCGCGACCTGCCGATCCCACCGCTCGCGATCGGCCTCATCGCATTCGGGATCCTGACCTTCCTGATGATTCTCACGCTCGGCTTCGGCAAGGGCAGGCCGCACTGTTAGGGCATGACTGCCCATGAGGGCGGGACGCCCCCGTGGCTAGCCAGGGGCCCACGGGCGCATCCGGCGCACGTCGTCGCGTCGGTGTGATGGGGGGCACGTTCGACCCGATCCACCATGGTCACCTGGTCGCGGCCAGCGAGGTACAGGCGTCGTTCGAGCTCGACGAGGTCGTGTTCGTGCCGACGGGGGAGCCGTGGCAGAAGTCGGAGCGTACGATCTCCGACCGCGAGGATCGCTACCTCATGACGGTCATCGCGACCGCGTCTAATCCGCGGTTCACGGTCAGCCGGGTCGACATCGACCGGCCGGGCCTGACGTACACGATCGATACGCTTCGCGACCTCCGCAAGCGGCTCGGCGACGTCGATCTCTACTTCATCACCGGTGCCGATGCGCTGGCCCAGATCCTGACCTGGCGTGATCACGGCGAGCTGTTCGAGCTGGCGCAGTTCGTCGGCTGCACCCGGCCCGGTCACCAGGTGGACGACTCGACGCTGCGTGATCTGCCCAGTCGCCGCGTTACGCTCGTGGAGATACCGGCCCTCGCCATCTCGTCGACCGACTGCCGCGCGCGCGTCGCCGAAGGCGAGCCGGTCTGGTATCTCGTGCCCGACGGTGTGGTGCAATACATCGCCAAACACCGGCTCTACGACCCATCCCGACCCCTAGGAAACCCGTGACCGCTACCGAACGCGCCAAGGAGCTGACGGTCGCTGCCGCCGAGGCCGCATCGAACAAGCTCGCCGATCACATCGTCGCCTTCGACGTCTCCGAGCAACTCGTCATCACCGACGTCTTCATGGTGTGCTCGGCCTCCAACGACCGGCAGGTTCGGGCCATCGTCGATGCCGTCGAGGAGAAGCTGCACGAGCTCGACGCCAAGCCGGTCCGTCGTGAGGGTCATCGCGAGGGGCGGTGGGTGCTGCTCGATTACGTCGACATCGTCGTCCATGTGCAGCACGAGGATGAGCGGTCCTACTACGCGCTCGACCGGATCTGGGCCGACTGTCCAGTCATCGACCTGCCCGAGTCGGTCGCGGCCGGCCGGTCCGACCCCGGCGGTGCCGTCTGATGAGTCGCCGGCTGGTGCTGTGGCGACACGGCCAGACCGAGTGGAATCTCGCCGGCCGTGGCCAAGGCCACATCGACGTGCCGCTGGACGACGTCGGACGGCAGCAGGCTCGCGCCGCCGCGGCCCGACTGGCGTCGCTTCGGCCTTCGGCGATCATCAGCAGCGACCTGTCCCGGGCGTACGAGACGGCTGAAGCGCTGGCCGACCTGACCGGCCTCGAGGTACGTCGCGACCCGGCGCTTCGTGAGATCCATCTCGGCCAGTGGCAGGGCCTGACCCGACGCGAGGTGAACGAGCAGTTCGCCGACGAGCGGCGCCGGATCCATGCCGGCGAGGACGTTCGCCGCGGCGTCGACGGCGAGACGGTCGCCGAGGTAGCCGAGCGAGCCGTCGCCGCCTTGGAGCGAGCCGCGAAGCTCGCCGACGGACCGGACGGCGGCCGTACCGTCATCGTCGTCGCGCACGGCCTGTCCCTGCGGGTCGGCGCCTGCCGATTCCTCGGCATCGACCAGCGGCACTGGACGGCCTTCGGCGGCCTGAGCAACTGCGCCTGGATCGTCCTCGAGGAGGGTCAGCTCGGCTGGCGATTCACCGAATGGAACGCCGGCACGCTGCCCGAGCCGGTGCTGTCGGGCGACGACATCGAGTCGGTCACGGGCGACGGCGACCAGGACGACTCCGACGGCGAGCCGCTGGCGAACTGACCCGGTTCGGCCGACCGGAGACTTGCAGTTACGGCTGCTCAGACGACCACACTCGCAAGTCTCTCGTCGGGTCGGTGCCGATTTTCGTACGCACGGTGCCGACGGCTATGCTGTGTGGGCTCGCGCTCACGAGGCGCCGGGCGTCCCGGGGCTGTGGCGCAGTTGGTAGCGCACCTCCATGGCATGGAGGGGGTCAGGGGTTCGAGTCCCCTCAGCTCCACCGGAATAACTCCGAAGAACAAGACATTGATGATTGTGGGCACTGCGATGGTGCCCGAAAACCCCATCCCTTGAGTAGAAGTGTTGAGGAACGCTGCCATGGCTCGATTCAGGCAGGCAATGGTTGTGCTGACGAAGCGCGTCCGGGTCGCCGTCCATGAGGACGGGCTCTTGCACCGCGAGCTCGCGGATCGTCGTCGGGCCGAGAACATGGAGCGTCTTCGCTCCGGTGTCTCCAGCGGTCCCGCCCCCAGCTACCCGCTGAACTAGGCGCCGCCGAACGCCGCCTTGCGTACTCTTGTTCGTACGGGGACGGCGTGGGAGGTGGCCATGGGGTGGATCAAGAACCTGGTACGACGCCTGCGGATCGCTCGCTACCGGCGACGTGACATCGATCGCGAGTTCAGAGACCGACGCGGCGCCGAGCATGTCGAGCGAGCCCGCGAGGGGATCAAGGACATCCCGGGTCCAGCCGGTCCCGGCTGACCTAGACCGGTGGCTGCTGCGTTCGATCAGCGCTGGGCCGATGCTGTGTGTTCAGTCTGCGACCCGGTCTTCGCGTCGGCTGACGTTGGATTCGTCCGGCAGATCCAGAGCGACCCGGGGGATGGACTCGTCCAGGCCCTGCTCTGGGAGGCAGATCCGCTTCGGTTTGCGGAGCGCTATCCCGACAGCCGCATCGTCGACTCATACGGCGACGAGTGGCCGCCGTACTGCATCGACTACTGGGCCTATCTGGACGGCCCCGCGCGGCAAATCCGGATCAGCACCGAGGGCTGGAGCTTTGTGGACGACGTCCTCGACATGAGTGGCGATGGCGGGCTCGACGGCATTGAGATCGGCAACGCGATGGCGCGCATTCTGAAGGTCGCGCCGCCAGCCAGCGACTAGCCCGGCGCGGTGGCTTCGAACAGCCGAAGTGCCGCCCCGTCGTAGTACCGGTCGGTCATGCCCAGGTCCTGCATACCGAGTCGCCGGCAGACCCGCTGCGACGGCTTGTTCACGGCCGTGGTCAATGCGATGACGGACTCGACGCCGCAGCTGAAGGTGTGGGTCAGCACGGCTGCCGCGGCCTCGGTCGTGTAGCCGTTTCCGTCGTGGTCCGGATGCTGATGCCATCCGATCTCCACCTCGGCCGTGCCCCTGGAGTGCACCAGCAGGATCGTCCCGGTCGGCGTGCCGTCGGCCAGCGTCACCAGCCACCAGCCGAGTACGGGATCGGCATCGAGGCGTTTGCGATCGCGTACCGCCTCGGACGCCTCCTCATGGTCGGCCAGGCGGGCTGACGTGAGGTAGCGCAAGACCTCTGGACGCTCGTACATGTCGAAGAGGAACGCGGCGTCCTCGTCCCGGTAGGCCCGCAAACCGCAGCCGTGACGTCGTCAGCTCCTTCATCGAAGCGAACGTAGCGAAGCCGTTGCTGCAGCCGACCTGCCGGTCACTCGCGCGGCGCGAGTACGGTGCGCGAGAGCTCCGGGTAGGTCGGGCGGTAGCCGCGCCAGCGGGCGATCGGGGCGAGCAGCCCGAAGACGGCCCGCTGGACCGGTGGCGGCGGCTTGCGGAACACGATGACGTCGCTGAACTCCTGCCCGAACAGCGCGAGCTGCAGCGGATGCGGCATTCCCTTGTCATTGGTGTGGCCGAGCCGCCCGAGGCCGAACAGGGTCTCGATCATGTGGGCGAAGCGCTCGCCCGGTGTGACCTCGACCCGCACCTGGGCGTCCTGGTCGGTCGCGTTCCACCAGTCGTGCCAGGCCCCGGGCTCGATGACGGCCGTCTCGCCCTCGCGGAGGATGCTCGTCTGCTTGTCGCGCTTGACGGTCAGCTCGCCGCTGAGCGCCGTGAAGCTCTCGACGATGCCGTCATGGCTGTGCTCGCCGGCGACCCGTGCTCCGGCAGCGGCGGTGAGCTCGGCGACGACGCGTCCCTCCGGATTCGTCCAGGGCAGCTCGAGGATCGTCGCCCGCTCGCCGGTCACGGGATGCTCCCAGACCTCACCGACCTGGATCGGTGTCAGGTCGGGCTTGGCGTTAGGGTCCGGATGCGACATGCGCCGATGCTGGCTGGCCCGATCCCAGCGGTCTAGGGTCCGAAGTCATGAGTATCGGCGTAGCCGGCACCGGGTGCGCGGGACAACTCGGTTGCGTCCGCCTCCAACGATCCGCACGCTTGGGCGGGTGACGACGGACGAGAACGCAGTGGAGTCGGCATCACCACGACTGGCCGAGATCCTCGATCGCGCCGAGGCCGATGACCGCTATCGCGGCGTCATCCTGACCGGCTCGGCGGCCCGGGGGATGGCCACGGCCCACTCCGACCTCGACGTGTACGTGGTGCTCGCCGAGCCCATCGAGGGCATCGAGACCACACGTACGCCAGAGATCGACACCATCTACGTCACGCCGGCCGAACTCGCCGACATCCCGGCTGACCCGGGGAGTTGGTACGACCGGTGGACGTTCGCGTACGCGAAGGTGCTGCTGGACAAGGGCGGCATCGCCGAGACCGTCAGGGCGCAGGCGACGCTGACCGACGACGAGGTGACCGCCTGCCTCGACCACTACCTGGACGCCTACATCAACTACGCCTACCGCTCGTTGAAGTCCGACCGCGAGGGTCGCGGGTTCGAACGGCGGCTCGATGCGGCTGACTCGATTCCTTGCCTGCTCTGGTGCGTATTCGCCTTCAACGGTCGGGTCCGGCCGTACAACAAGTACCTGCGCTGGGAGTTGACGCACCATCCGTTCGATGACGCCACCTGGTCACAGCTGCCGCTTGTCGACCTGCTCTCCGGCGTGCTCGACACCGGCGATCCGGACGCGCAGCGGCGACTCTTCGCGGCTGTCGAGCAGGACGCCCGGCAGCACGGCTTCGGCGAGGTCGTCGACTCGTGGGGAGCGGAGCTGGCGGTGCTGCGAGCCGGCTGAGTCGGCTGCCGAATCAGACGACCTGAGCGGCGATGGTTCGCGCGCAGGCCAGGGACTCGGTGTGGGTGGTGTCGACCTCGACGTCGTAGACGACGCCGTCGTGGACCAGTTCTGCCTGCTTCTCGGCCATGCCCTGGACCCGATCTCCGCGAGCGAGCTCGCGGCCGGCGGCGACAGCTGCATCGCATCGGACGCCGACCCACAGCACGCTCAGGCCGCCCAGCAAATGACGCATTCGCTGCTGCGACGCGGCTCCGCCGAGGAAGACGTCGTCCTGGATGATCCGGGCGCCGGACCGTGCCATCGCGGCGACGCCTTCCAGCCAGGCCGTCTCCATTGCCCGGAACTCGGCTCCGACGTTCACCGCGCCGTCGGGAGCGAACTCGATGCCGCCGCCGGAGGACTGCATGGACACGGGCATGGCATCGACCAGGACGTCGACTCCGAGGGCAAGCCATGGATCCGGCAGGATGGCTTGCAGACATCGGGCGATTCCGGATTTTCCCGAACTTGAGCCGCCGTTCAGCACGATCATCTGAGTCGTCACGGCGCCACAGTAGAGCCTTCCCAGCCGTCATCTGTTGCGACTTGCCAATAATTGCAACAGAGCTATGATTGCACTAACGCAAGCGTTAACCGGGCTTGCGGACATCGAAAGGTACGGCCATGAACTGCTTCGATTGTGGAACCCAAGGCATCCGCGAAGAGGCGGTCGGGACGTGCGTGAGCTGCGGCGCCGGCATGTGCGCTGCGCACGCAAGGACCGAGGAACGGCAGCTCGAACAGCACGCCACGCCCGGCAACCCGGTCCACGCATCGACTCGCACTCTGCTCTGCAGCACCTGTGATCAGGTGATGGCGCATCACCACTCGCTGACTCCGGTCGGATGACGCGCGGCCTGCTGCGACGGCGGGCCCACGCGCTTGCGATGTCCTAGTCTGGCGCCATGGCTCGCCGATCGCAGGAGGTCGTCTCGGACGTCGACACTCAAACGCTGCTGGCGGCGAGCAAGGTGATCTCTGCCGCCGTGGCGCACTCGCTCGCGGCCGTGGAGGATCAGGTCTCGGTCCCCGGACTTCGGGTGCTTGTGATGATCCAGGCCCGAGGACCGCTGAATCTCTCGGCGGTTGCCGAGGCGCTGGGCGTCAACGCGTCCAGCGCCAGCCGCACGTGCGATCGACTGGTCAGCGCCGGGCTGCTGGACCGGCGGGAGTCGCCCCGAGACCGCCGTCAGGTGTCGCTCACGCTCACGCCGCGCGGACAGCAGTTCGTCGACGACGTGATGGGTGAGCGGCTGGCGATCCTCAGCGAGGTCATCGCCGCGATGCCGGATCAGGATCGCCGCGAACTGATGCGGAGCCTGGACGCCTTCGTCAATGCAGCCACCTGGCTGACCGACCACCCGGGCCTGGACGACTCGACCGGCCGGCTCCTGCGCTGGGTGATCTGAGGACGCGACGGGTCGACGCCGAGTCGACCCTCGTCAGTCCGGCAGGACGAGATCGAGCTCCAGCCACCGGGCCAGGCTCTTGATCTCGCGATGGACCGCGGCGGTCGTCGCCTTGTTGAAGGCGACGTCCTCGTGTACGGCGGCGACCCGGAATACGCCCTCCTTGCGCTCCGCCTTCGCATCGAGCTTCCCGACCAGCCGGTCGCCGTAGAGGATCGGCAAGGCGTAGTAGCCCCACCGCCGCTTGGCGGCCGGCTTGTACATCTCCAGCTGGTAGTCGAAGTCGAACAGCTCAAGCGCGCGCTTGCGGTCGTGGGTCAGGCGGTCGAACGGCGACAGCAGTGCCGCCCGTCCCGAGAACGATGCCCCGTCGAGCCAGTGCGGGTCGACCCGCCACTCGCCCTTGACGCCGTCAACCACGGCTGGCTCACCGGCGTCGCCGACCAGCCCGGACTCGCCAGGCAGCACGGTCCCGGTCGCGCGGGCGAGTCCGAGCGCGCGCAGTCTCCGCTCGTTCCGGATCCGCAGAGCGTCGTCGGCGGGCACGATCGGATCGTCGGGATAGACGCGAGCGGCCAGGTCCCACAGCCGGTCGCGGCCCTGGCGACCCGAGACGGCGACCTCGCCGCGAGCCACCATGAACTCGAGCAGCCTGGTGATGTTCTTGTTGTTGGTCCACCCGGTCGACCCCCACGGCACCTCGCAGGTGTCCGGCAGCTCCCGGGACGGCAACGGCCCCGACGCCTCCAGCCGACCGAGGATGTCGCGACGGCACGCGTCGTTGGCTTTGATCCAGTCGCGAATCCTGACCCGCCAGTCGCTCTGCTCGGTTCCCGGCCAGTCGGCCATGTCGGCGCGATAGAGCGCGAGGTCCTCACGTGGTCGCAGCAACGCGTGCAACTCGATGATGTCCTGTCCGTCGACCGTCTTGCGCAGATCCGCCGGCGAGTACGACGAACCCAACCGGCTCCACGCCACCAGATCGGCGCTCGGAGCTACTGCGGCGATCGGGTCGAGCTGCAGAAGGGTCAGATGGCGTACGACGTCGAGCAGGTCGGCCGGGCGCGGGGAGTCGAGAAGCTGAGCGCGTACGGCGATCCGACGCGCGTCCCGGCGAGACAACTGATGCACGGTCACGGGCCCGACTGTAGGCGAGCTGGCCGACACCGTCTCGGCGCCTCGACCTCGGGACCTTCGACCGTGTCACCGCCTGTGAGCGCAGCGTAGCCTCGGCAAGGCTCGCGGGGGTCCGTCCCCGTGGTGAGCAGTGAGTCGGAGACCCCGTCATGACCGACATTCAAGAACGCACCCCGGACGACCAGAGCGAACCACCCGTCCAGGGTCTGCAGACCAACGTGCTGACCAGCGTCGACGGAGACGCCGCCGCCGCACCACGGCCGCAGCAGACGGACACGGTTGGCCTGCAGTCGGTGAGCGGGCGCTATTCGTGGCGTCGACCGCCGGGTCCGGCGCCGAGTGGTGCGCCGCCGCAGGAGCGGTTCCGCCGCGAGGCGCTGTGCCTCGACGTCGACTTGCGCTATCCGCAGATGACGGCGAGCGGCACGTCGTACGCGACCGTCAGCCAGCGCTATCACTGGATCGCGTCGCTGACCGCGGCCGGCTCGAACCACTGGACCGGGTCGGTCTGGTACCGCGACGGGAGCACCTCCCTGTTCCCGTACACCGCCGTCGACATCGTCGCAACGCCCAGCTCGTTCCCGGCCCAGCGTCAGGTCAAGGTGACCTTCAGCGGCGGCGGCCAGACACCGTTCACCCGGACGTACGGCTGGCAGTCCGCGACCTATCACCCGGTCGAGTTCGAGTACGACAGCACCACCGACGCCAACCCGGTCACGGCCATCGGCACCTGCGACCATCCGAACCGGCCGGCGTCGATGGCCTGCGAGAGCCTCTCGATCGAGCAGGTGTTCAGGCGCGCCGGGTTCAGAGTGTCGAGGTCCGACGCCGACAGCAGCGTCGTCCCACTCAGCGGCGCCGGCTCCAACGCACGGTGGAGCGACAGCGAGATGCACGACGCGATGCAGACCTACTGGTCGCGGTTCGCCAACGCGCCGCAGTGGGCGTTCTGGACGTTCTGGGCCGCGTTGCACGAGCAGGGCACCTCGCTCGGCGGGATCATGTTCGACGACATCGGCCCCAATCATCGGCAGGGGACCGCGATCTTCACCGAGGCGTTCATCAAGAACCCGCCGGCCGGCGACGCCGCGCCAGACGCCTGGGTGCGCCGGATGCGGTTCTGGACCGCCGTGCACGAGATGGGACACGCCTTCAACCTGGCGCACGCCTGGCAGAAGTCGCTCGGCACGCCGTGGATCCCGCTGGTCGACGAGCCCGAGTCGCGGTCGTTCATGAACTACCCGTACAACGTGAACGGCGGTCAGAGCGCGTTCTTCGCCGATTTCGACTACCGGTTCAGCGACACCGAGTTGCTATTCATGCGTCACGCGCCGGCCCGGTTCGTACAGATGGGCAACGCCGACTGGTTCGACGACCACGCCTTGGAGGCGCCGGATCCGGACGCGGCCGCCGCGGCGTCGACGTTCGAGCTGGTCGTGCGGGCGAACCGCGAGCATGCCGTCTTCGAGTTCCTGGAGCCCGTCACGCTCGAGGTCAAGCTGACCAACCGTGGCACCGAGCCGACGCTGGTGCCGTCCACGGTCCTCGATCCGCAGGGCCTGATCGCGATCGTCAAGCGGCACGGCAAGCCGGCCCGCCAGTGGCATCCGTACGCCCGCCACTGCCGCAGTCGGCAGGCCAAGGTGCTCGCGCCCGGTGAGTCGTCGTACGAGTCGCTGCCCGTGTATGCCGGGCTGAACGGCTGGGACCTGTCGCAGCCCGGCGTCTACGACGTCCAGGTCGCGGTCGAGATCGACGGCGCCCTCGTGACCAGTCGGCCGCTGCGGCTGCGGGTCCGGACGCCGCGGAGTCGCGAGGAGGAGGACATCGCCCAGGAGTTCTTCTCCGAGGACGTCGGCCGAACCCTCGTGTTCGGCGGAACGGCGGTGATGGAGACCGCCAACGAGACCCTGCGCGAGACGGTCGATCGACTGCCGGACAGTCGCGCTGCGCGGCACGCTTCGGCGGCGCTGGCCAATCCGCTCGCCGGCGCGCACAAGGTGCTGGTCATCCCGGACAACCAGCAGCGGCTGGCCGGTGTCGCCAAGGTCGGTGGCTCCTTGTCGGAGCGGCCGGCGAGGGTCGACGACGCCGTCCAGATGCTCGACGGCCTGACCGACACGGCGACCGCCGAGACGATGGGGCACATCGCCTACCGGCGCCGGGTCGAGTCGGCGACCCGGTCCCTTGCGGAGTCCGGCGCCACCGAGCCCGCGGCCGAGATCGAGCAGTCGCTGCACGACGTACTCGCCGAGCGCGGCGTCCTGCCATCGGTACTCGACGCCGTTTCGGCCCGGGCCGAGGCGTACCGGTCCGGTAGCACCGATCCCGAGTGAACCGCGCGATGGCCGTCGTGCATGTCGAACTGCAGGAGGGCTGGACCGGCGAGCAGGTCGAGATGTGGGTGAACGGCTCTCGCTGGTACAGCGGCCGGCCGTCGACCCGACTCCAGATCGGGTACGCCGACGCGGTGGTCGTGAATGTGTCGACCGGGCTGGTCCGGCTCGAGGTACGCCTGCCCGAAGTCTCGATCGAGGCCAGTCGCTCGATGCCGATCGGGAACGAGCACTGGATCGGCGTGTCCCGCCTGAACGGCACCGTGCTGATCGTGGACCAGGCGGCCCCGTTCGGCTACGCCTAGCCGCGCGCGTGCGTCAGACCGGCTCGGCGAGGTCGGTGATGATGCGGTCGATCTCTCCGAGGGCGGCGGCGGCGATCTCGCGCTGGGCGGTCTCAGCCGCGCTGTTGTCCTCCTCCAGATCGCCGAGCACGATGATGTTCTCGTCGTTCAGGGTCGTCGCGGGGCCGGTGTAGTTGAAGCTCCCGACGATCGTGACGCGCTGGTCGAGCACCATCAGCTTGTGATGCACCTTGCGGACGCCGGTGCCGGCGGACCGGTTCTCGAACAGCGCGACGCCCGCGGCCCTCAGCGGCTGGGTCGCGGCCCAGGCCTGAGCGCCCTGCGTACGGTCCAGCACCCCGCGGATCGCGAAGTCGTCGGAGACCAGCCGCATCATCGTGTCGTCGATGCCGGACGACTGCGCGAAGGTGTACATCGCGAAGTCGACACTCTCACTGGCCTTGAGCATCTGCTTCATGATCTCCATCTCGGGCCCGTGCCGCGGAGCGAACAGCGGCTTGACCCTCATGCCACCGAGCGTGAACTCACGTGGAGCCGACTCCTGGCGCTCGTGCAGCGGTCCGAAGGTGCCGGTCCGCAAGCGGTCGAACTCGTCGAGGTACTGCCCTGAGGCGCTCTGGCCATGCAGGATCACGACGTGGTTGAGGTTGTTGCCGGCGTCGATCCCGGTGGTGATCGGGTTGGTCCCCGTGTCGGTCTGGGTGAAGTTGGCCGATCCGGTGAGAAGGGCGGCGGACGACTCGCCGGGGTCTCGCACCGCGAACTTCTGGTGGAAGATGTCGGGATTCAGATCGGTGACCACGTCGATGCCGGCCCGCAGGACCGCGTCGTGGATGATCCGGTTCTCCTCGTACTCGCCGCTCGGCGTCCACGGATCGGCCGGCGGCTGCTCCTCGACGAGGTAGTCGCCCTCGAGGATCATCTTGACCCGTACGCCTCGGGCCTTCGCGGCCAGGATCGAGTCGGCGATCGACCGTGAGTCGAGCTCCTGTACGGCGATGTAGAGCGACTCATTGGCCCCGTCGATGAAATCGCGGATCACCGCGTCGAGGTCGTCCGGTGCACCGAGCACCTTGGGTCCCAGATGAAGTTCCAACCCGCCTACGGACACACTCATGCGCTTGCCCCTCTCCCTGCCTGGAGGAGGATCGGCGGCTCATGCTGATACCGCGACCGGCGCCGGTCATCTTGACGGTGCGGACGGCTACCGTAGGGCCGGTGCGAGTGGCTACCTGGAACGTGAACTCGGTCAAGCAGCGGATGCCGCGGCTGCTGCCCTGGCTCGACCAGCGGCAGCCCGACGTCGTGTGCCTGCAGGAGACCAAGCTGGCCGACGACGCATTCACCTCCTTGCTTGCCGAGCCGCTCGCCGAGCGCGGCTACCAGGTGGCGCTCTACGGCGAGCCTCAGTGGAACGGCGTCGCGATCCTGTCGAAGGTCGGTCTGGACGACGTCGTGCTCGGGCTCGAGGACGGCCCGGGGTTCCCCGATCCGGAGGCCAGGGCGGTCGCGGCCACCTGCGCCGGCGTCCGGGTGCACTCGGTCTACGTGCCCAACGGCCGCGAGCCCGACTCCGATCACTATCACTACAAGCTGGCCTGGCTGGCCGCGTTGCGAGCGGTCGTCGATGCCGGCCCCGATGCCGCGCTGGTCTGCGGCGACATGAACATCGCGCCGGCCGACGAGGACGTCTTCGACCCAGAGGCCTATATCGGCCAGACCCACGTGACCCCGCCGGAGCGGAAGGCACTCGCCGAGCTCGAGGCGGTCGGCTTGCACGACGTGCTTCGGGATCGCTGGCCGGATCAGCGGTTCTTTACCTACTGGGACTACCGGGCCGGCATGTTCCACCAGGACCTCGGCATGCGGATCGACCTGATGCTGGCCTCGGCGCCGGTCTCCGAGCGCGTCGCGGCTGCCTGGGTCGACCGGCACGCCCGCAAGGGCAAGGGACCGAGTGACCACGCCCCGGTGATCGTCGACCTCGACGAGGCGCCCGACGGTGACATCGGACCCGTCGTGCCACCGCCGTCGGCACCCGCGCCCCCACGCGGCAAGGTCAAGCTGCCGCAGTCGCCCTGACCGGCTGATCCCGGGCGAGTACGTACGCTGGCCGGTGTGACGGACCTGGACCACGCCGGCGCTCTCGTCGGCGACGCCGGCCGCGTCACGGTGCTGTCCGGCGCCGGAATCTCCACCGACTCCGGCATTCCGGACTTTCGCGGACCACAGGGACTCTGGACGAAGAATCCCGGTGCGCAGGCGATGTTCAGCCTCGACAGCTACGTCGCCGACCGGGAAGTCCGGGTCCGAGCCTGGCGCAATCGGCGCGAGCACCCGGCCTGGAGCGCCAAGCCCAACGACGGCCACCTGGCGCTGGTCGACCTCGAGCGCCAGGACCGACTGACTGGGATCGTCACCCAGAACATCGACGGGCTGCACCAGGCCGCCGGATCGTCGACGGACCTGGTGCACGAGATCCACGGCACGATCTGGGAGGCGATCTGCCTGACCTGCCGGCGACGGGTTCCGATGTCCGACGTCTTGGCCCGGGTCGACGCGGGCGAGGACGACCCGCCGTGCTCGGAGTGCGACGGCATCCAGAAGTCGGCCACGATCTCTTTCGGCCAGCAACTCGATCCCGACGTGCTCGACGCCAGCGTCGACGCGTCCCGGCGGTGCGACCTGTTCCTCGCGGTCGGCACGTCGCTCCAGGTGCAGCCGGCCGCGTCCCTGTGCGGCATCGCGATCAATGCCGGGGTGCCGCTCGTCGTCGTCAACGCCGAGCCGACGCCGTACGACCAGGTCGCGGACGCGGTGGTTCGCGACCCCATCGGCGAGGCGCTCCCACGACTCGTCGGCGGCTGAGACTGTCCGCGACCGGTCGTAGGGTGTCGCCATGGCCACCTGGGACGACGTTCGGCGGATCGCGCTGGAGCTGCCGGAGACGAGCGAGCGGTCCGGCGACGAGCCCCAGTGGCGAGTCAAGGACAAGCTCTTCGTCTGGGCGCGGCCGCTTCGTCCGGTCGACTTCGCCGAGCTCGGCGATCTGGCGCCGGAGGAGCCGCCGCTGGCCGCCCGGGTTCCCGACCTCGGAGCGAAGCAGGCGCTGCTCGCCGACGGCGGCGACGTCTACTTCACGACCTCGCACTTCGACAACTATCCGATCGTGCTGGTCCGCCTCGATCGGATCGGCGCGGCCGAACTTGAGGAGCTGCTGACCGAGGCCTGGCTGTCCCGAGCGCCGAAGCGGACAGCAAAGGCCTATCTCGACCGCGCCGAGTGACCCTGGCGGAGGTCGGTCGGCGATAGGCTGGGCTTCGTGTCAGCGAGCCGTTCCCTCAGATTCTCGAGATGACGGAAAACTACGACCGAACCGATTCGGCTGAGCCCTACGGCATCCTCGCGATTGCGTCCTCCGCCGGAGGAATCAGTGCGCTCGGACGCGTGCTCGGCGGTCTCCCCGTGGAGTTTCCGGTGCCGGTCGTCATCGTTCAGCATCTCGATCCGCGACACGAGACGATCATTGCGGAGGTGATCGGACGCCGTACGAAGCTGCCCGTCAGGCTCGCTGGCGAAGGCGACCAGGCCACGGCGGGCAAGGTCTACATCGCTCCGCCGAACCGGCACCTTCTGGTGGGTGTCGACGGCGTCATGTCGCTGACGAGCAGCGAACTGGTCCACTTCGTACGGCCGTCGGCCGATCTGCTCTTCGAGTCGGTCGCAGCGTCGTACGGGCCGCGATCACTTGCCTGCGTGCTCACCGGGACGGGCAGTGATGGAACGATGGGGGCGAGTGCGATCAAGTCGCGCGGTGGCACGGTGATCGTCGAGGATCCCGAGCGGGCCGAGTTCAAGGGCATGCCGGAGTCCGTCGTCGCCTCCGGCTCGGTCGACTTCGTCCTGCCGCTCGAAGAGATAGCTGACGTGATCTGTGGATTGGTGGAGGCCAAGCGATCATGACCAAGCCAGACGGTGAGCACCCCGAGACCACCGAGACCACCACCGAGATCGCACGGAAAGCCCAGCCGACCGAGCCTGCCGAGGCCACCGAGAACCACGGTCTGGAGGATCTGCTCGCCTTCATCCGTGATTCCCGTGGTTTCGACTTCACCGGATACAAGCGATCGTCGCTCAGCCGACGCATCCGCAAGCGGATGAACGATGTCGGGATGGACGACTATGTCGACTACCGGGACCGTCTCGAGAGCAGCGCTGAGGAGTTCCGGCACCTGTTCGACACGATCCTGATCAACGTCACCGGCTTCTTCCGCGACGCCGACGCGTGGACCTTCCTGCGGTCCGACGTCCTTCCCGACATCGTCGCCAAGGTGGACAAGGACGACGAGATCCGGGTGTGGAGCGCCGGCTGCTCCAGCGGCGAGGAGGCCTACTCCCTGGCGATCGCCTTCGCCGAGGTCCTCGGCACCGAGGACTATCTGAACCGGGTGAAGATCTACGGCACCGACGTCGACGAGGACGCCCTCCGCGACGCGCGGACCGGTCTCTACTCGACCAACGCCCTGAAGGGGCTGTCCGACGACCTTCGGACGAAGTACTTCGAGCCCAACGGCACGCAGTTCGCCTTCCGGCCGGACCTGCGTCGTCGGGTCATCTTCGGGCGGCACGACATCACCGCCGACGCCCCGATCTCGCGGCTCAACCTGCTGGTCTGCCGCAACACGATGATGTATTTCAACGTGGAGACCCAGTCGCAGATCATCGACCGGTTCCACTTCGCGCTGCAGGAGGGCGGCAGCCTCTTCCTCGGCAAGGCCGAGATGCTGCTGTCCGACGGCAACCGGTTCGAAGCGGTCAACATGCGCCAGCGGATCTTCCGGCGTCGACCGGGAGACGCCTGGGCGGCCAACCAGACCGCGACCATCAAGCTGTCGACGATCGCGGCGACCAGCCTGTCCGGGGTCCACCGCAAGCGTTCGCTCGGCGACCTGGCGGTCGAGGAAGCGCCGTTCGCGATGCTCTGGGTCGACCTCGACGGCATCGTCTCCGGGCTCAACGGCCAGGCCCGCACGATGTTCGGACTGAGCTCACACGACGTGGGGCGGCCGCTGCGCGATCTCGAGATCTCCTACCGGCCGGTCGAGCTGCGCTCCCTGATCGAGCGTGCGTACGCCGAGCGCCGGGTGGTCCGGGTCAGCGGGGTCGAGCGGATCCTGGGATCGGACGAGATTCAGTACCTCGACCTCCATGTGCAGCCGCTCTGGGACGGCGACGGCCTGTCGGCCGGCGTCATGATCATCTTCTTGGACTCGACGATCTCGACGCGGCTGCAGCGGGAGGTCAAGCGCAACCGCGAGGAGCTGGAGACCGCCTACGAGGAGCTCCAGTCGACCAACGAGGAGTTGGAGACGACCAACGAGGAGCTCCAGTCCAGCATCGAGGAGTTGGAGACGACCAACGAGGAGCTTCAGTCGACCAATGAGGAGCTGGAGACGACCAACGAGGAGCTCCAGTCGGGCAATGAAGAGCTCGAGACCATGAACGAGGAGATGCGGGCCCGCACGACCGAGCTCGACGAGGCGCGTACCTTCCTCGAGGGCGTGCTGTCCAGCGTGGCCGCAGCCGTCGTCGTGCTCGACGCCGAGCTGCTGGTGCGCAGCTGGAACCGAGGTGCCAGCGACCTGTGGGGGCTGCGGCTGGACGAGGTGCAGGAGCGCGGCTTCTTCACCCTGGACTTCGGCCTGCCCACCGAAGAGGTACGCGTGGTCGTCCAGCAGTGTCTCGAGACCGGACAGCGAGCGGGGCCGATCGAGCTCGAGGCGATCAACCGGATCGGCCGGACGATCAACTGCTCGGTGAGCTGTTCGCCGCTCGACGGTCCGAACGGTGGCCTCGTGCTGCTGATCGAGGAAGTCAGCCGCGACTAGCGGCTCGGTGCGTTGTCGGTGGGCGGCACGAGCTGTTCGTCGGTGAGCCGGCCGTCCACGACCTCCTCGGCGATCGCGCTGAGGCGATGGCCGTTGCGGCGCGCGTGGCCGCGCAGGATCTCGAAGGCGGCATCGGGTGTGATGCTGCGCCAGGCCGAGACGATGCCCTTGGCCTGCTCGATGACCACCCGGCTGTGCAGGGCCCGCTGCAGTTGCTCGACGCGGCGCTGACTCTGCCGGTAGGCACGCTGGTGACTGAGGCCGAGCGTCGCCGCGCCGGCCAGAATCACGAGCAGCTCGCCGTCGATCTGCTCGGCGGTCTGCTGGTCCGGGTCGAGCACGCTGATCGCTCCGAGCATCTCGGTGCCGCGTCGCAGCGGATAGGCGCTGACGCCGGCGAAGCCGGCCCCGCGGGCGACCGGGCCATAGCGCGGCCAACTCCCGTCGACGACGTCAAGGGTCTGATGCTTCAGATGCTGGCCGGTGCCGTGGCAGGTCGTGCAGGGTCCCTCTTTGTAGCGGGACTCCACCGACATCAGATCTCGCATCCGACGGGTGCTCGACGCCGGCGTCGCCAGACTGCCGGTGTCGGTCGTCACGAGCAGGCCGACCTCGGCCGGTGCCACAAGCTCGGACAGATGCCGGGTCAACGTCTCCAGGTAGGCCGCTTCGCGGACATCCATGCTGTCGGCAAGGTCGATCATGGTGTCGGCGAGCCAAGCCTCGCGGTCCTCCATGACGGAGCCCCCTCCTTCCCGCGCCGCTTGATCGGACTATACGCCCGTAAGCCACGGTCTGGTCACCTCGACCCGGATGGAGCCTGGATTTGCCTGATCCAGGGCGAAGTACAGATAAGCCGAGATGCGGAAGAATGTCGGCCCGGCTGAAGGTTAGATTGTCCTTGTGGCATCCGTAGCCGCCGCAAGGGCGAAGATCGCCGAGCTATCGGAACGTGCTGCCGTTGAGCGTCGGCGGGCGGCGCGTGCGGCTGCCGTCGCGGCCGAGTACGAAGCCCGTATCGATCTGCCGCCGGCCTCGTTGCGACCGCTTCGGGTCCGCATGGCCGCGCTGCACCGACGGCTGGAGGCGCGCCATCTCGAATCGGCGCGGTTGCAGGAGCTCTACGCGTCGCGGCTCGATATCTGGACCTCGGGTCGTGACTCGACGACCGCGTGGCCGACCTTCATCGATGCGATCGCCTCGGCGATCGGAAGCCGGAGCGCCGCGGTCACCCTGCTCACCGACGACGGAATCGAGTCCGTGGTCGCGGCATCTGACCGCACTGCGCGCTTGGCCCACGATGTCGAGTTCGTCATGGGGGAGGGACCGGCCCACGACGTGGCCTCGACCATGCTTCCGCTGCGGGTGGACGGCCCGGCGCTGAAGCAGCGATGGTCCCGCTACGGTCCGGTCGTCGCCGAGTACGGCGTCGGCTCGGTGATCAGCCTCCCCCTGCGGCAGGAGCCTGGTGGCTGCCTGGGTGCCCTGTCGGTCTACGATCCGACCCCAGCCGGGGTCGCCAGTGTCCAGGCGGCGACGATCCGGGTCGCCGACGCCCTGACCCACACCGTGCTCAACGTCCCTGGTGCGATCGCCGATGACGACGTTCCGGCCGTCCCGATGTTCGACGAGGCCGACTTCCTCGCGACGGTGCACCAGGCGGCGGGCATCGTCTCCGCCACGCTCGCCTGCAAGATGAGCGATGCGGTGGCCATGCTCCGGGCTCGATCGTTCGCCGACGGGATGCCGGTCGAGACGCTGGCGCGCCGTGTGATCGATGGTGACGCGCAAATCTAGCTCTTGGGTACATTCGGGGCCGTGATCCAGGAGTCGGCGACACTGGCCATGGACGGCCGCATCCGGGCCAGGCAGGCGGCGGGCGAGCCCGTCCTCCATCTCGGGTTCGGTGAGGCCGGTCTGCCGGTGCACCCGGCGGTCGCCGAGGTGCTCGCGTCGTCGGCCGGACGCAACTCCTACGGCCCGGTCCCGGGCGCACCCGCTGTCCGTCGCGCGGCCGCGGGCTACCTCGAACGCCGCGGCCTGCCGACGGATCCGGACCAGATCGTCCTCGCCCCGGGCAGCAAGGCGCTGCTGTTCGCGCTGATCGCGACGCTCCCTGGAGACGTGGTGCTGCCGTGTCCGTCCTGGGTCAGCTATGCCGCGCAGGCCGCGCTCGTCGACCGCCGGGTGATCTCGGTGCCGATCCCCGAGTCGGCCGGCGGCGTGCCCGATCCCACACTGCTCGACGAGGCGGTCGGCCGGGCTCGCAACGACGGACTCGATCCCGGGATCCTGGTCGTGACGATGCCCGACAACCCGACCGGCACGGTGCCGCCGGGCGACCTGGTCGAGGCAGTCTGCGAGGTCGCGGGACGCCATGGACTGGTCATCGTGTCCGACGAGATCTACCGCGACCTCGCCTGGCCCGGCCACGAGGTGGTGAGCCCGGCCGGTCTGGCGCCGGACCGCACGGCTGTCACAACCGGGCTGAGCAAGGCGATGGCGCTCGGCGGCTACCGGATCGGGTTCGCCCGGCTGCCCGACGGGGCATGGGGCCGAAGGCTGCGACCGGATGTGGTCGGCGTGGCGAGTGAGATCTGGTCGAGCCTCGCCGGTCCGATGCAGGCCGTCGCCGAGTACGTGCTCGACGAGCCCGACGTGGTCGTCGATCACGTACGTGACAGTCGCCGGCTGCATCAGACCATCGCGACCGCCGTACATCGGGAGTTCGCCGCTCTCGGCGCCGAGTGCCGTCCGCCGTCCGGCGCCTTCTACCTCTATCCGGACCTGTCGAGTCTGCGGCCGCGCCTTGCCGAGCGGCGGATCTCGACCGGTTTCGAGCTGACCGAGTCGCTGCTCGATGACTACGGCGTGGGAGTCCTCGCCGGCGAGGCGTTCGGCGACGATCCGAAGGCATGGCGGTTCCGGGTGGCGACCAGCCTGCTCTACGGCCGGACCGACGAGAAGCGATGGCAGGCGCTGCGCAGCTCGGACCCGCTCACACTGCCGTGGATCGCCGACGCATTGACCCGGCTGCGTAGCACGCTGACCGCCTTCGCCGGCTGACCAGCCGGCGGCCCGACCCCGAGGCGGACTCGGGGACGGCTCCGGGACAGACCCGATGTCGCCCGGTCGGGTTGACTGCCAGGCTCGGCTGCGATGTCCACTTCAACGCTGCCTGTCGAGAGTCCGTCGCCCCCACGTCGGCCACGCTCGCGCGCCTGGCGGATCGTCCGTCGCGTCCTGCTCGTCCTCTCGGCCCTGCTGTTGATCGGCACTGCCCTGCTCGGGTACGCCTGGTATGCCGCGCCGGTCGACACCGTGGGCAAGGTGTCGTTCGACCAGCCGCTGGCGATCCCGCCGCTGGCGGAGTCGCACGTCGACGAGGATGGACGCCGGGTCTTCGACCTCACGGCGCAGCAGTCAACGTCCGAACTGGTGCCGGGCACCGAGTCTGAGACGTGGGGCTTCAATGCCGGCTACCTCGGCCCCACGCTTCGCGCCGCGCGTGGTGAGGAGGTCGTGGTCAACGTGACCAATGACCTCGACGAGACGACCACGGTGCATTGGCATGGCATGCATGTGCCCGCGGCGATGGACGGCGGACCGGACCAGCCGATCGCGCCGGGTGAGACCTGGTCGCCGACCTGGACGATTGACCAGCCGGCCGCGACGCTGTGGTATCACCCGCATCCGCATGGCGCGACGGAGGACCACATCTACCGCGGCCTGGCCGGGATGTTCATCCTCGACGACCCGGGGTCGCGGGCAGCCAAGCAGCTTCCGCACGATTACGGCGTCGACGACGTCCCCGTCATCGTTCAGGACAAGCGATTCGACGACGGTGAGATGACGTACGGACGATCCTTGTTCAGCGGTACCGGACGGCTAGGCGGCACCCTGCTGATCAACGGCACCTACGGTCCGTACCTCGACGTCACCACTGAACTGGTGCGGCTGCGGCTGCTCAACGCCTCGACTGCGCGGATCTACGACTTCGGCTTCTCCGACGACCGCGACTTCGACATGATCGCGACCGATGGCGGACTGCTGCCAGCGCCCGTGTCGGTGAACCGGTTGCTGCTGTCGCCCGGCGAACGGGCCGAGATCGTGGTCGCGATGTCGCCCGGCGAACAGGTCGAACTACGGTCCTACCCACCCGACATCGGCGGCGACTTCCTCACCAAGCGATTCGACGGCGGCTCCGACCGGTTCGACGTCCTCCAGTTGCGAGCGGCCGACGAGCTCGATCCATCGCCGGACGTTCCGCCGTCACTCGCGCCCGCGCCGGACCTGCTCGACGGGCCGGACAGGCTTGACACGACGCGCGAGTTCGTCATGTCCGGCCGGTCGATCAACGGCCAGAAGATGGACATGGATCGCATCGACGAGACCGTCGAGGTCGACCAGACCGAGATCTGGGCAATCACGAACCGGGACGGCAACGTCCACAACTTCCATGTCCACGACACGCAGTTCCAGATCGTCGACGTCGACGGCCAGGCGCCGCCGCCCGAGCTCGCCGGGTGGAAGGACACCGTGCTGCTGCGGCCCGGCACGACGACCAGGATCGCGGTCCGGTTCAGCGACTACACCGACCCAGATGTGCCGTACATGTATCACTGTCACCTGGTCTTCCATGAGGACCAGGGGATGATGGGCCAGTTCGTAGTCGTCGGCCCGGGGGAGTCCGCCGGCGAGATCGAAGCGCACTCGCATGCGGGACACTGACCGCCGCGATCAGAGCCAGTCCTTGCGACGGAACAGCACGTACAACCCGACGGAGAGGCCGACGACGACGCTCGTGGACACCCAGTAGCCCCACGTCTGTTGGAATCCGGGGAACGGGAGGTTCTGGCCGTAGTAGCCGGTGATCGCGGTCGGCACGGCGATGATCGCCGCCCAGCCGGTCACCTTCTTCATGATCGAGTTGAGCCGATTGCTCTGCAGGTTGAGTTGGGTCTCACGCAGGGTCGTGACGAGGTCCCGCAGCGACTCGGTCCACTCCGTGACCCGGAGGACGTGGTCGTAGACGTCCTGGAAGTACGGCGCCATCTGGTCGTCGACCAGGTGCAGGTCGCGGCGCATCAGCGAGTTCACGACCTCGCGCATCGGGAGCACGACCCGTCGTACGAACACGAGACTCTTACGCAGGGCGAGTGCCCGGCGCTGGAGATCGGTCTGGTCGGGCCGTTCGGCGAACATCAGGTCCTCGAGCGACTCGATCTCGTCGTCGAGGGTCTGGATGACCTCGAAGTGGCCGTCGACGACGTAGTCGAGCAGCCCGTGCAGCAGGAAGCCGACCCCACTCTTCGCCAGCTCCATCGAGTTGTCCCACCGCTCGACCACCTGGTCGATGTCGAAGTCCTCGTCGTGCCGCACGGTGACGAGCGCGTGCGGGGTGATGAACGCCGCCAGCTCCGACTTCACCAGGACCCCGGTGTCGGGATCGAGGCGCACCGCGTACGCGGTCATGAAGGCGTGGGTGTCGTAGCGGTCCAGCTTGGGCCGCTGATGCCGGTCGAAGACGGCCTCCACGGCGAGCTCGTGGAGGTTGAGCTCATCGCTGATGGTGTCGAAGTCGGCCTCGGTGGGAGAGCACATGTCGAGCCACACGGTGGCGCTCGGATCGTGCAGGTAGTCCGAGATTTCGGCGGCCGGGAAGTTCTCGGCCACCAGGACACCGTTGCGGTAGAGCCGGGTGCGCTCCATGACGGCAGGCTAGCTCGCCGAGCGGTGGCGGGTACGGTCGGCCGTGGAGGTTCCAATCCGTGACGACTCAGTCGACCCGTCGGCTCGTGACCAGCGACGTCGCGCGTGCGACCCCGACCGAGACCGCCGCTGCCGCCGAGGCAGCGGCTGGGATGCAGGCGTTCGCCCATCGGTTGCTGTCGGAGCATCCGGAGTTGTTCGGTGGGCCGAATGCGGTGGTGTCGTCGGCGAGCATCGGCACGGCGTTCGCGATGCTGCGGGCCGGTGCGATGGGGGAGACGGCGGCGCAGATCGACGACGTGCTCGGCTTCCCGTCGTCAGGGCTCGGCTCGGCGTGCAACTTCCTCACCGAGCGGTGGACGACGCCACGCCAGGACGGCCCGGAGCTCTCGGTCGCGAACGAGCTGTTCTTCCAGGAGGGCTTGGTGTTCAAGGCGGCCTTCCTCGACGCGCTGGCGCGGGATTTCGGTGTCGGCGTCCAGACCGTCGACTTCACCGGCGACGCCGCCGAGGTGATCAACGCCTGGGTGCGCGAGCAGACCCGCGAGCGAATCAAGGGACTGTTCGACCAGCTGTCGCCGTCGACCCGGCTGGTGCTGGCGAACGCCATCTATCTCAAGGCGACCTGGGTCAGCCAGTTCACTGCGGAAGCAACGTGGGACGCCGAGTTCCGCCGGTCGACCGGCGACCCGGTCCACGTCCCGTTCATGCACCAGACCTCGGACTTCGACTTCGTACGCGAGGACGGCTGGTCGGCGGTCCGGCTGCCGTACCGGGGTGGCGAGCTGTCGATGTGGGTGCTGCTGCCCGACGACATCGCGGATCCGGTCGCGCTGCTCGACCCGGCGGTGCTGGCCCGGGCCACCGCATCGGCGACCCGGCAGGCCGTGGAGCTGTCGCTGCCGAAGTGGGACTTCCAGAGCGATGTCACGCTGACCGATGTGCTGCCGGCGATGGGGATGCCGAGGGCGTTCAGCCCCGCCGCGGAGTTCGGTGGCATCGCCGACCCGCCGCTCATGATCGACGACGTCGTTCACCGTGCCGACATCACCGTGGACGAGGAGGGCACCGAGGCGGCCGCCGTCACGTCCATCATCATGCGGGTCGCCATGGTCATCTCGTCAGCCGACGCGGTCTTCGACGCGGACCATCCGTTCGCGTTCGCGGTGCTGCACGACGCCACCGGTTCGCCGCTGTTCGAGGGCGTCGTAGGCAATCCCACCGGAGAATCGACATCGCGGGGGTGACCGCACCGCCTCCCTCCCGTACGCGTGCCGCAGGTCCGGCATATCGCCCACGCGACCATGCGTACGCGGAGGGAGGCGATGCCGAAAGCTCATGGAACGGACATCAGGACGCCATCCGACCGGCGAATCGACATCGCGGGGGTCAGGAGCCCCACGATGTCGATTCTCGGGTCGCGGCCTAGCGAGTCAGTGGTCTCCGCCGTGGTCGCCGTCGTCCTTGCTGCTCACGACATGGAAGTTCGCGTCGAGTTGGACGTCGACCTGGCTGCCGTCGTTCAGGGTGACCTCGACCTCGTACTTGCTGTCCTCGTCGTTGACCTCGGTCTCGGTCACCCGGCCACCGCCGGTGTACTTGAGCGCCGCGGTCGAGGCCTTCTGGAGCGCATCTCCGGTGATCGGCGTCTGGGACCCTTCGTCGTCGCCGACGCCACTCGCGACGGCGATGCCGGTTCCTCCGGCGATGATCAGGACGCCCGCCCCGACCCCGATGGCGACCTTCGCGCGCTTCTGCATTGCTCTCTCCTCACGCCGATTTCAGTATGCCCAGCCTGGCTGGCGGTCGCTGAAGCGAGCCTGAACGGCGGTCAGGCCAGGACCCGCGTCCGGCGCTCGCCCCACTCGAGTGCACTGGCGATCGCGTCGTCCAGGCTGAGCTCGGCCTGCCAGTCGAGCAGCCGGGCTGCCTTGTCGACGTTGGCGTAGGCGCCGATCGCGTCGCCGGGACGCGGTGGCGCCTCCCGGGTCGGGACCGGCCGGCCGTACACCCGCTCGAAGGCCGCGAGCAGCTCGCGGACCGTGACACCGCTGCCGGTGCCGAGGTTGATGATCGTGCTCGTGGCCCGCTCGGCCGCCAGCACGGCGTCGAAGCGCTCGACCGCCGCCACATGCGCCTGCGCGAGATCCCACACGTGGACGTAGTCGCGGATGCCGGTGCCGTCCGGTGTCGGGTGGTCGGTGCCGGTGATGACGAACTCGTCGATGTCACCGCGCGTCGCCGCGACGAGCCGGCCAAGGACGTGACTGGGCAGGGTGTCCTGGATGCCGGAGCGGTAGTTCGGATCCGCACCGATCGGATTGAAGTAGCGCAGGATGATCGCCCGGAGCCCGGTCGCGGCGCAGATGTCGGTCAGGGCGAGCTCCATCATCCGCTTGGTCCGCGCGTACGGCGAGGGCGGCTCCAGCGGCGATTCCTCGGTGACCTCGAAGGTCTCGCTCGGGGCGTAGAGCGACGCCGTGGACGAGAACACGATGCGCGGCTTGCCGAGGGTGGTCAGCTCGTCGAACAGCTCCAGCGACTTGGTGACGTTGTCGCGGTAGTAGGCGTACGGCTCGACGACGCTTTCGGGTACGACGATCCGGGCCGCGCAGTGGATCGTGCAGTCGAGGTCGGGATGGTCGTCGACGATCCGGCGCAGGGTGTCGCGGTCGGCGATGTCGGCGGCGTAGAAGGCGCGGTCGCCGACGAACTCGCGCCGCCCGGCGCCGAGGTGGTCGAGGACCACCGGCACGTGCCCGTTGTCCTCGAGCGCGGTCGCGATTGTGCTCCCGATGTAGCCGGCTCCGCCGGTGATCAGAACCTTCATGCCGCGACCCTAACCGAAGGGTGCAAAAGGAGCAGGCGTAAGGATCGCGTCAAGACGCGTCAAGGGGGCGTCAAGACCCTCCGGTACGGCGCTCGGCGGGACTTCACTGGCGGCATGAGCGATCTCATCTTCGTCGCCCTGACGGTGGCGTTCTTCGCACTGTGCGTCGCCTACGTCCGCGGCTGTGACCGGATCGTCGAGTCCGGCAGCCAGCCGGCGGAGGAGGCCGCTCCGGAGCCGGACCGCGCGCTTGCGGGAGATCCGCGATGAGCGCTGATCAGATCGTCGGGCTGGTCGTGGCGGTCTTCCTCGCCGGCTACCTGGTGTGCGCCCTGGTCTTCCCGGAGCGATTTTGATGTCGGGCGCGGGGTGGGCGCAGTTCGCTGCGTTGATCGCCGTCACGTTCGTGACCGCGCCTGCCCTTGGGTGGTACATGGCGAAGGTCTACGGCGACGAGGGCAAGGCGCCCGGCGATCGGGTCTTCCTCCCGGTCGAGCGGGTGATCTACCGGATCTGCCGGGTCGACCCCGACCGGGAGCAGAACTGGAAGGTCTACGCCTACTCGGTGCTGGCCTTCAGCCTGGTCTCCTTCCTGCTGCTGTACGCGTTGCTCCGGATCCAGGGCAGCCTGCCGCTGAATCCCAACGATCTGCCGGACGTCATCCCGCACCTGTCGTTCAACACCGCCGTCAGCTTCATGACCAACACGAACTGGCAGTCGTACGCCGGCGAGGTCACGCTGAGCAACTTCTCGCAGACGGTCGGCCTCACGGTCCAGAACTTCGTATCGGCGGCGGCCGGCATGGCGGTCATGGCAGCGCTGATCCGCGGTCTGGCGCGGCGCCGGGCCAGCACGGTCGGCAACTTCTGGGTCGACCTGACCCGGTCCACCATCCGGATCCTGCTGCCGCTGGCCTTCTTCGTCGCGATCATCCTGGTCAGCCAGGGCGTGATCCAGAACTTCCACGGCAACACCACGGTGACGACCCTGGAGGGCGCCTCGCAGACGATCCCGGGCGGTCCGGCAGCGGGACAGGTCGCGATCAAGCAGCTCGGCACCAACGGCGGCGGGTTCTTCAACGTGAACTCTGCGCACCCGTTCGAGAACTCCACGCCGTTCAACAACTTCGTGGAGACCTGGGCGATCCTGATCATCCCGTTCGCGCTCGCCTTCACCTTCGGCTATATGGTGCGCAGCCGGCGGCAGGGGTACGCAGTCTTCGCGATCATGTTCATCATCTGGGCCGGCATGTCCCTGCTGGCGATGGGCCTCGAGGCGCACGGCAACTCCGACCTGACCGCGCTCCATGTCAACCAGGGCATCAGCGCCGACCAAACCGGCGGCAACATGGAGGGCAAGGAGCTGCGCTTCGGTCCGGAAGCGTCCGGCCTGTGGACGGCCACGACGTCCGGCACGTCCAACGGCTCGGTCAACTCGATGCTCGACAGCTACACCCCGCTCGGCGGCGGCATTCCGATGCTGCAGATGATGCTGGGCGAGGTCAGCCCCGGTGGCGTCGGAGTCGGCCTGAACGGCCTGCTGGTCATGGCCATGCTGTCGGTGTTCATCGCGGGACTCATGATCGGGCGAACCCCGGAGTACCTCGGCAAGAAGATCGAGTCGTCCGAGGTGAAGCTGATCATGCTCTATCTGCTGGCCATGCCGGCCACCGTGCTCGGCTTCGCCGCGGCGTCCTCCGTCCTCGACTTCGCCCTCGACTCACGACTCAACCCGGGTCCGCACGGCCTGTCCGAGATCATCTACGCCTTCACGTCGGCCTCGAACAACAACGGCTCGGCCTTCGCCGGTCTCACGGCCGCGACGAACTGGTACGACACGACGCTCGGCATCGCGATGCTGATCGGTCGCTTCTTCCTGATCATTCCGGTGCTGGCGATCGCGGGCTCGATGGCTCGTAAACAGCCGGTCCCGGCGTCCTCGGCGACCTTCCCGACCCACACACCGCTGTTCGTGGGGCTGGTCATCGGAGTCGTGTTCATCGTGTCCGGCCTGACCTTCTTCCCCGCACTCTCGCTCGGCCCGATCGTCGAGCAGTTGGCTATGTAGGAGTACGACACCGATGTCCGACACCAAGATCCGGCCGGTGGGCAGCAGTGCCCGGGACCGGCATCCGCTTCCGACCCGGTCGTTGTTCGACCGGTCGATCGTGCGGCGTGCTCTGGGTGACAGCTTCCGCAAGCTCGATCCGAGGGTGCAGGCGCGCAACCCGGTCATGTTCGTGGTCCTCGTCGGCAGTGTGCTGACGACGATCTTCTTCCTCCGCGACCTGTCGGACTCCACTGCCGCCGAGAACGTCTTCGCGGGCCTGGTCGCGCTGTTCCTGTGGTTCACCGTGCTGTTCGCCAACTTCGCCGAGGCGATGGCCGAGGGCCGCGGCAAGGCGCAGGCCGACACGTTGCGCAGGACCCGGACCGAGACGATGGCGCATCGCCGGCGGACGGACGGGTCCGTCGAGGAGGTCTCGGCCACCCAACTCCGGGTCGGCGACGAGTGCGTCGTGTCGGCCGGGGAGATGATCCCCAGCGACGGCGACGTGATCGACGGAATCGCCAGCGTCGACGAGTCCGCGATCACCGGCGAGTCGGCACCGGTGATCCGCGAGTCCGGCGGCGACCGGTCCGCGGTGACCGGTGGCACTCGGGTGCTCTCCGACCAGATCGTCGTCCGGATCACGGCCCGGCCCGGCGAGACGTTCCTCGACCGGATGATCGCCCTGGTCGAGGGCGCCGAGCGGCAGAAGACACCGAACGAGATCGCGCTGAACATCCTGCTGGCGGGTCTGACGATCATCTTCCTGCTCGCCGTCGTGACGCTGCAGCCGTTCGCGATCTACTCCGGCGCCGAGCAGACCATCATCGTCCTGGTCGCCTTGCTGGTCTGTCTGATCCCGACCACGATCGGCGCCCTGCTCTCCGCGATCGGCATCGCCGGGATGGACCGCATGGTGCAGCGCAACGTCCTCGCCATGTCGGGTCGGGCTGTCGAGGCGGCCGGCGACGTCGACACCCTGTTGCTCGACAAAACCGGCACCATCACCCTCGGCAACCGGCAGGCCGCCGCGTTCATCACGGCGCCGGACGTACTCGACCACGAGCTCGCCGTCGCGGCGTACGCCTCGAGCCTGGCCGACGAGACGCCCGAGGGTCGCTCGATCGTCGCGTACGCCGAGCGGAACTACGGCCTGTCCAGAGAATCGCAGAAGCAGGGCGAGGGCAAGCTGGTCGCGTTCAGCGCCCAGACCCGGATGAGCGGGATCGACCGGGACGGCGTCTCGATCCGAAAGGGCGCGACCGACGCGGTGCAGCAGTGGGTCGAGGCCGCGGGCGGCCGGGTCCCGGAGGCGGTCCAGACGATCTCCCACGGCATCTCGGTCGACGGCGGCACGCCGCTGGCGGTGGCCGAGCGGGACACTCGCTCCGGCGTGACCCGCATGCTCGGCGTCATCCACCTCAAGGACGTGGTCAAGGACGGCATGCGGGAGCGGTTCGAACAGCTTCGGTCCATGGGCATCCGGACCGTGATGATCACCGGTGACAACCCGCTCACGGCGAAGGCGATCGCGGACGAGGCCGGGGTCGACGACTTCCTGGCCGAGGCCACGCCCGAGGACAAGATGGACCTGATCAAGCGGGAGCAGACCGGTGGCGCGCTGATCGCGATGACCGGCGACGGTACGAACGACGCGCCCGCCCTCGCCAAGGCCGACGTCGGCGTCGCGATGAACAGCGGGACGCAGGCGGCCAAGGAAGCCGGCAACATGGTCGACCTCGACTCCGACCCGACCAAGCTCATCGAGGTCGTCGAGATCGGCAAGCAACTGCTCATCACCCGGGGATCGCTGACCACCTTCTCGATCGCCAACGACGTCGCGAAGTACTTCGCGATCATCCCCGCGATGTTCTCCGGCGTACTCCCCGCGCTCGACACGCTCAACGTGATGCATCTGCACTCGCCGCGCTCGGCGATCCTGTCCGCGGTCATCTTCAACGCGCTGATCATCGTCGCGCTGATCCCGCTGGCCCTGCGGGGCGTCCGGTTCCGGGCCGAGCGGCCGGAAGCCATGCTGCGCCGCAATCTACTGATCTACGGGCTCGGTGGCGTGATCATCCCGTTCATCGGCATCAAGCTCGTCGACCTCGTCATCGTCGCGTTAGGAGTCTCGTGATGCGTCGCCAACTGCAGGCCGCACTGGGCATGCTGCTGCTCTTCACCGTCATCACCGGTGTCGTCTACCCGCTGGCGGTCACCGGCGTCGCCCAGGCGTTGTTCTCGAACCAGGCGGACGGCTCGCTGATCGAGCGCGACGGCCAGGTGGTCGGCTCGTCCCTGATCGGCCAGCAGTTCAAGCAGCCGCAGTACTTCCACCCGCGACCCTCGGCGGTCGGCTACGACGGAGGACTGAGCTCGGGGAGCAACCTCGGCCCGACCAACCCGGCGCTGCTGAAGGTGGTCGAGCGACGGGCCGACCACTACCGAGAGGAGAACGGGCTGCCGCCGAACGCCGAGGTCCCAGTGGACGCCGTGACGGCCTCCGGATCCGGTCTCGATCCCGATATCTCGGTGGCCAACGCCCAACTGCAGGCCAGGAGAGTCGCCGAGGTGCGCGGCATGGACATCACGACCGTTCTCCGACTGATCAGCGAGCACACGGCCGAGCGGACGTTCGGCTTCCTCGGCGAGCCGCGGGTGAACGTACTCGAGCTCAACCTGGCCCTCGACGCGCAAGAATGAGGACATGAAGCGGGGCCAGCTCCGGATCTACCTCGGCGCCGCTCCCGGGGTAGGCAAGACCTTCGCGATGCTGTGCGAGGGCCGGCGGGCCAAGGAGCGCGGCCGCGACGTCGTCATCGGCTTCGTCGAGGTGCACGGCCGCGCCCACACCGCCGAGCAGATCGGCGATCTCGAGATCCTCCCGCGCAAGCAGATGACCTACCGGGGCTCGACGTTCGAGGAGTTCGACGTCGACACCACTCTCGCCCGGCGTCCAGCCCGGGTGCTGGCCGACGAGCTGGCGCACACCAACGTTCCCGGCAGCCGCAATCCCAAGCGGTGGCAGGACATTGAGGAGCTCCTGGACGCGGGCATCGACGTCATCTCGACGCTCAACATCCAGCACCTCGAGTCGCTGAACGATGCCGTCGAGTCGATCACCGGGGTCAAGCAGCGCGAGACCGTCCCCGACGAGGTGGTACGCCGGGCCGACCAGATCGAGCTCGTCGACCTCACCCCCGAGGCACTGCGGCGGCGGATGGCGCACGGCAACGTCTACGCGCCGGAGAAGGTCGACGCCGCGCTGAGTCGCTACTTCCGGGTCGGCAATCTCTCGGCGCTTCGCGAGCTGGCGCTGCTCTGGCTGGCCGACCGGGTCGACGAGGCGCTGGAGCGCTATCGCGACAAGGAAGGGATCGAGGCGAGCTGGCCGGCCCGCGAGCGGGTCGTCGTCGCCCTCACCGGCGGACCGGAGAGCGGCGTGCTGCTGCGCCGGGCGGCCCGGATCGCCTCCCGGGGTGCCGGTGGCGAGCTGCATGCGGTCTACGTCGTACGCAGCGACGGTCTGGTCGCGGCCAACCCGAATCGGCTGGCCCGGCAGCGGGCGCTGACCGAGGAGCTTGGCGGCGCCCATCACACGGTCGTCGCCGACGACGTCGCCGAGGCCGTCCTCGAGTTCGCCCGGGGGGTCAACGCCGCGCAGATCGTCGTCGGAGTGAGCCGGCGCCGGCGCTGGAAGGCGATGCTCGCAGTCGGCGTCAGTGAGCGCATCGTCGCCGGGTCGGGCGACATCGACGTGCACCTGGTCAGCCACGCGTACGCGCGCCGTGGCCGGCTGTTGCCGTCGCGGGGACCGGCGCTCGGCCGCCGTCGGCTGATCGCCGGTTGGCTGCTGGCCATCGTCGGCTCGGCCCTGATGACCGCGGTCCTGGCCGCGACCCGCGATCTGCACGAGCTGTCGTTCGAGTCGATGCTCTTCCTTGCCCTGACAGTGATCTGCGCGCTGGTCGGCGGCTGGTGGCCGGCCGTCACGGCGGCCGTGCTGGACGCGTTGTTCCTCAACTTCTTCTTCATCGAGCCGCTGTTCACGCTGAGCGTCTCCGACCCGGTGGCGGTCCTGGCGCTTGTGCTCTTCCTGGTCGTCGCGATCGCGGTGGCATCGGTAGTCGAGCTCGCCGAGCGTCGCCGCCTGTTCGCGACCCGTGCCCAGGTCGAGGCCGACACTCTGACCCTGCTCAACCACGCCCTGCTTCGCACCGAGCACGGTGTGCTGGCGGTGCTGGAGCTGCTGCGCGAGACGTTCGGCGGGACGTCGGCGGCGCTGCTCCGCAATCAGCGGGCCGGCTTGTGGGAGACCATCGCCGCAGTCGGAGAGGACCCGGCCATCGATCCTGACCAGGCCGACACCGAGACTGAGGTGTCTGACGATGTCGTGCTGGTGCTCAACGGCCGGCTGCTGTCGCCGCAGGAGCATCGGGTGCTGTCGGCCTTCGCGACGCACATCGCGGTGGTGCTGGAGCGCGAGGAGCTGGCCCGGAAGGCAGCGAGCGTGCAACAGCTCGAGGAGGGCAACCGGATCCGGACCGCGCTGCTGGCGGCGGTGTCCCACGACCTGCGTACTCCGTTGGCCGGCATCAAGGCCGCCATCTCGAGCTTGCGGTCGGAGGACATGGATTGGGCGCCGGAGGACGAGAGCGAGCTGCTCGCCGCCGTCGAGGAGTCGGCCGACCGGCTGGACTCGATCGTCGCCAACCTGCTCGATCTCAGTCGGTTGCAGACCGGCGTGGTCGCGCCGACGACACGGGACGTCGGGCTCGACGATGTCGTGGCGCGGTGCGTCCAGACCGTGTCGGAGCCGTCGCGGGTCGAGCTGAGCTTCGCGCCGGAGCTGCCGGACGTACGCGTCGACCCAGGGCTGCTCGACCGGGTCGTCGCGAATCTGGTCGACAACGCGCTGCACCACGCGCCGACCGGCTCGCCGGTGCTGGTGAACGCGAGCAGTTTCGGCGACCGGGTGCAGCTGCGGATCGTCGATCGCGGACCGGGGGTGCCCGACGCCGACAAGGAGCGGATCTTCGAGCCGTTCCAGCGTCTGGGCGATGCGCCGGCCGGCGACGGGGTCGGGCTCGGCCTGGCGGTGGCGAAGGGACTCACCGAGGCGATGGGCGGCACCCTGACGGCCGAGGACACGCCCGGCGGTGGGCTGACCATGCTCGTCGAGCTGCGGGCGGCGCCGATCCACCGGGTCGAGGAAGTGCCCGCATGAGCTCGCCCCGACACGAGACTTGGTGTTGTGCTCGCGATGGCAGCCGTGAATGCAAGTCTCGTGTGAGCGGGGCGGCGCGATGACCTCGGTCCTGGTCGTCGACGACGAGCCCGCGATCGTTCGTACGCTGTCGATCAATCTGCGGGCGCGGGACTACGACGTCTTCGTCGCGGGCGATGGCCGGACCGCGCTCGATGTGTGCCGCGAGGAGAAGCCGGACGTGGTCCTGCTCGACCTTGGCCTGCCCGATCTCAGCGGCGTCGACGTGCTCAGGGAGCTCCGGAGCTGGAGCCAGGTGCCGGTGGTGGTCCTGTCGGCCCGACACGGCTCGGACGACAAGGTCGAGGCGCTCGACGAGGGCGCCGACGACTACGTCACCAAGCCGTTCGGCATGGACGAGCTGCTGGCCCGGCTACGGGCGGCGGTGCGGCGCTCTGCCGGCTCCGACGGCGAGGGGGTCGTCGAGACCGATGCGTTCAAGCTCGATCTGGGCGCCAAGCAGGCCAGGCGCGAGGGCGACGAGGTACACCTGACGCCGACCGAGTGGAGTCTGCTGGAGGCGCTCGTACGCCGTCCGGGCCGGCTGGTGCCGCAGCGGCAGCTGCTGCATGACGTCTGGGGTCCGGCGTACGGGTCGGAGACGCACTACCTGCGGGTGTACATGGCGCAGCTGCGCCGCAAGCTCGAGCCGGACCCGGCCCGGCCGCGCTATCTGATCACCGAGCCCGGCATGGGCTACCGCTTCGTCGCCTGATCCGAGTCGGACTGGATCGGCGGCGCTGTCGATTCGGGGATCGGTCGTTCGTCATGGGATTGACAGAAGGTTCGAATCGAGGAGGACATATGCAGTACATGCTCTTGCTGGTCGGCGACGAGGACGCCGAGCGGGAGATGCCGGAGACCGAGCAGAAGCGGATCATCGAGGAGCACTTCGCACTCGGCGACAAGCTGCGGGACACCGGGGCGCATGTCTTCGGTGTGGCGCTGCAGCCGTCGTCGACCGCCACCACCGTCGACGTGGCGGCCGGCGGCACCGTCACCGATGGGCCGTTCGCCGAGACGGCCGAGCAGATCGGCGGCATCTACTTCATCAACGCCGACGACCTCGACCAGGCCATCGGATGGGCCAAGCAGATGCCAGTGAGTCCGGGCCTGCGCGTCGAGGTGCGCCCCGTACTCGACATGTGACAACTCGGAAGGGGAGGCCGCGTCGGCGTGCCGGTCTGTGGTCTGATTAAGACACGGTGGGAGATCGGCGGTGAGTTCGGCTGGTGGGCGTGGTTCCGCGACCCGATGAGGGTCGTGCTGAGGTTGGCGACGGACCGGCCGGCGACCTGAGTCCGGCCCATGACGTGCTCGACGCGGCGCTCCGCGAGCACTGGGCCCGCCTGTTGGCCCTGCTGATCCGCGACTACGCCGACGTCGACCTGGCCGAGGAGAGTCTGTCGGAGGCGTACGCCGCGGCCGTCGAGCACTGGGAGCGCCGTGTCCCGGACAACCCGGCGGGCTGGCTCCTCACGACGGCCCGCCGCAAGGCGACCGACCGGCTACGCCGCGAGGCGACCCTGGTCCGCAAGCTGCCGCTGCTCGTCGTGGACGCGCCGACCGCGATGACCGGCGACGTCGACGTCGACGCGATCCCCGACGAGCGGCTGCGGCTGATCTGCACCTGCTGCCACCCGGCCCTGTCGCACGAGGCCAGCGTCGCGCTCACCCTGCGGCTGGTCGCCGGGCTCCAGACCCGCGAGATCGCCCGGCTGTTCCTTGTCGGTGAGGCGACGATGGCCGCCCGGATCACCCGCGCCAAGCGCAAGATTGCCGCCTCCGGCATCCCGTTCCGGGTACCCGATCGGGTCGACCTGCCCGACCGGCTGGCCCGGATCTGCTCGGTCGTCTATCTGCTGTTCACCGAGGGGTACGCCGCGACCATCGGACCCGACCTGGTCCGAACCCGGCTGTGCGACGAGGCGATCCGGCTGCAACGCGTCGTGGCCGAGCTGATCCCGACCAGCGCCGAGGCGGAGGGGCTGCTGGCCCTGATGATCCTCCAGCACGCGCGACGCGACGCCCGGATCGACGACGGCCGGCTGGTCCGCCTGTCGGAGCAGGACCGCAGTCGCTGGCACCGGGCCGAGATCGACACGGGTCTGCAGCGGCTGAACGACGCGGTCACGAAGACCGACACGCCAGGGAGCTACCTGCTGCAGGCGGCGATCGCGGCCGAGCACATGCGAGCCCCAACGGCGGCAGAGACCGACTGGGCCGGGATCGCAACGCTCTACGTACGACTCGACCGGCTGACCGGCTCCCCGGTCGTCCGGCTCAACCGGGCGGTCGCGGTGGCCGAGGCGGAGGGGCCGGCGGCCGGACTCGCGCTGCTCGACGGGCTCGACGAGGAGCTGTCCCGGCACCATCGGCTGCCGGCGACTCGGGCCGAGCTGCTGCGTCGGCTCGGCGACCGGGAGGCGGCGCTGGAGCAATACGACCGGGCCCTCGAGCGGGTCGGCACCGACACGGAGCGGGCGTACCTCACGGCCCGCCGCGACGAGCTGACCGGCGGCTGAACGATGGCACTGTTCGTGGACCGCCGGCAGGCGGTCGCCTATCGGCTGGCGGCGAACGACCTGGTCTCCCGGCTGCCGGCTGGCTCGTACGCAACGGCGGCTCGTCATGCGCTCCAGGACAGTGCGCCGCGCTCGGCGCTCGTGTCACTGCACGCCCGGGTCGATGCGTGCGAGCCGACTGCGTGGGAGGCTGAGGGGCTGATCCAGACCTACAGCCCGCGGGCCGCGGTGCATGTGCTCGCCCTGGCTGACTGGGCACTCTTCACCGTGGGCCGGCTGCCGCTCGATCCGGAGGCGCGTCGCTACATCGAGACCGAGGCCGATCGGTCTGTCGCCGCGCTGGACGGGCAGGAGGTACGCGGCAACGCCCTGCCACGCGACGTCGACGTCCGGGCCGCCTGTGCATCCGGCCGGATCGCGGTCCGATGGGACGCCAGGCTGACCTGGTATCGGGCCATGCCGGCTCCCGACGTCGACCTCGCCGAGACGCGCCGCGAGCTGTGCCGGCGACACGTCCACGCCTTTGGCCCGACGACGCCCGAGGCGTTCGCGTGGTGGGCCGGTCTCGTGATCTCCGACGGCCACGAGGTCTGGCGGTCGGTCCGGCCGGACCTCGTCGAGGTCGATCTCGAGGGCCATCCGGCCTGGATCCTGGCCGCCGACGAGGAGTCGCTGCGTACGGCGGCACCACCCCACGGCGTACGCCTGCTGCCCGCCGAGGAACTGCGGCTGTTCGGCGCCGACCGGTACGGCCTGTTCGGCGGCCCGATGCGCAAGGTCGACTGGTCGACTGCCGACACACACCATCCGCATCCGCTGATCGTCGACGGAGTGCCGGCCGGTGTCTGGGGACGCAAAGGCGGCCAGGTCACGGTCAAGCCGCGAGGCCGGTTGTCCGACGACGTACGCGCCCTGGTCGAGGCAGAGGCACTGGCGATGCCGATCCCGAACGCCAGCATGTCGGTCCGATTCGCCTAGCCCGCCGTCGGCGACCCTGTCCGGTAACCTGCCGAGCCGGTCCGGGTGAAGCCGAGGAGACGCATGCGCCGCAGACTGCTGTCGCACCCCGCGCGACTGCTGCCGATGGCGTTCCTCATCGTGGTCGTCATCGGCGCGGTGTTGTTGATGCTGCCGGTCTCGCGAACGAACGACTCCGGCCTGCCCGGCATGACGGCGGCGTTCACGTCGGTCGGCGCCCTGACCGGCGGCCTTCCGATCGTCGACACCGGGACGTACTGGAGCCCGTTCGGCCAGGTCGTCATCCTGCTGCTGATCCAGATCGGCGGCTTCGGAATCATGACGCTTGCGACGTCACTGGCGCTGCTGGTCAACCACCGGCTGGGGCTGCGTACGACGCTGGTCGCGCAGGCCGAGACGTCGGTCAGCCTGGGCGACGTCCGCCAGATCCTGCGGCGCATCGTGGTCATGACGGTCGCCATCGAGTCGGTCACGGCCCTGGTGCTGACCCTCCGCTACTGGATCGGCTACGACGACTCGATCGGCGATTCGCTCTGGCGCGGCGTCTTCCATGCCGTGTCGGCGTTCAACAACGCCGGATTCAGCCTCGACTCCACCAGCCTGGTCGGCTTCGTGAGCGATGCCTGGGTGATCGTCCCGATCTGCGTGGCGGCCATCCTGGGCGGCATCGGGTTCCCGGTCCTCGTGGAGCTGGGACGCCGGGCCGGTCGGCCCCGGGAGTGGACGGTCCACACCCGGCTGACCGTGTACGGCTCGATCGCGCTGCTCGTGTTCGGTGCGCTGATGTTCCTCGGGTTCGAGTGGACCAATGACGCGACCATCGGCCCGCTCAGCCCCGGCGGGAAGCTGCTGGCGTCGTTCACCGGGTCGGTGATGCCACGTACGACCGGGTTCAACTCGGTCGACTACGGCAGCGTGCAGCCCGAGACGCTGGCGGTGACCGACGGCCTGATGTTCATCGGCGGCGGCAGCGCGAGTACGGCCGGCGGAATCAAGGTGTCGACGTTCTTCCTGCTCGCCTTCGTGATCTGGGCCGAGGTGCGGGGTGAGCGCGACGTGAACGTCGGACCGCGGCGGATCAGCAGCGCCACGCAGCGGCAGGCGTTGACCGTGGCGCTGCTGAGCGTCGGTGTGATCGCGGTCGGCACCGTGATCCTGCTGCCGCTCACGGATCGCGCCTTCGACGCGGTCGTCTTCGAGGCGATATCGGCCTTCTCGACCGTGGGGTTGACCACGGGAATCACCCCCGACCTGTCAAACTCGGCACAGGTCGTGGTGATGGTGCTGATGTTCATCGGCCGCGTCGGGCCGATCACCGCGGCCTCGGCACTCGCGTTGCGCAGCCGGCACCGGCTCTACCAGCTGCCGGAGGAACGGCCGATCGTCGGATAGGAGCGGGATGGCCAAGGACGGGACGACCGGCGACGGCGAGCCGGTGGTGGTCGTGGGACTCGGCCGGTTCGGCGGTGCACTGGCGCGATCGCTGGTCCGGATGGGCCACGACGTCCTCGCCATCGACCACGATCCGGCGCTGGTGCAGAGATGGGCCAGTGAGCTGACGCACGTGGTCGAAGCGGACAGCACCGACCCCGAGGCACTCAAGCAACTCGGCGTCTCGACGTTCTCCCGGGCCGTCGTAGGCATCGGCACCAACATCGAGGCCAGCGTGCTGACCGTGCTGTCGCTGATCGAGGTCGGAGTCGCCGACGTGTGGGCCAAGGCCATCACCAAGCAGCACGGCAAGATCCTGGAGCGGGTGGGCGCGTCCCATGTCGTCTACGTCGAGACCTCGATGGGGGAGCGGATCGCCCACCTGGTCTCGGGCGCGATGATCGACTACATCGAGTTCGACGACGGCTTCGCGATCGCCCGTACGAAGGCACCGGTCGAGTCGTGCGACAAGAAGCTCGGCGAGTCGGCGTTGCGGACGAAGTACGGAATCACCGTCGTCGGCGTGAAGCGGCCGGGCGAGGACTTCACGTACGCGCGGCCGGAGACCGAGGTGCATCGCGGCGACCAGTTGATCGTGTCCGGCGCCACCGACCTGGTCGAGCGGTTCTGCGCGCTGACCCAGCGGACCGCGACCTGACGCGCAATGCGCTGGGCGTTGTCGACGAGAAGCGGCTACTCTTAGTGATATGCGTCAGGCACTGCTTCTTCCAAGGCCGCACTGACAGGACTTATCAGTCAGTGCGGCGGCCCCTCCTGTGTGAGGGGCTTTGTCATGTCGGCATCATGTGCAGTCTGACGAGGAGATTCAGGAGAGTCCCGTGACCAGCGACCGAGAGCCGTCCGCGACCTACGAAGTCGCGGCGCTGCAGGAGAAGTGGCGACCGGTGTGGGAGCGGCTGGACCCGTTCCGGGCCGACGCCAAGGCGACCGACACCGCGCCGGATCCGCGGGAGCGTCGCTATGCCCTGACGATGTACACCTATCCCTCCGGCGACCTGCACATGGGCCACGCCGAGGTCTTCGCGCTGCACGACGTCATCGCCCGCTACTGGTTCCAGCGCGACTTCAACGTGCTGAACCCGATCGGCTGGGACTCCTTCGGCCTGCCGGCGGAGAACGCCGCGATCCGCAACAACGAGAACCCCGCGACGTACACCTACGCCAACATCGAGACCCAGGCGGCGTCGATGCAGCGCTACGCACTGGCGTTCGACTGGAGCCGGCGGCTGCACACCTCCGACCCGGAGTACTACGGCTGGCAGCAGTGGCTGTTCCTGCGGTTCTACGAGCGCGGCCTGGCCTACCGGCGCGCGTCGTGGGTCAATTGGTGCCCCAAGGACCAGACCGTGCTGGCCAACGAGCAGGTCGTCGCCGGCAAGTGCGAGCGGTGCGGGACCACCGTGACCAAACGCGAGCTGACCCAGTGGTACTTCAAGATCACCGACTACGCGCAGCGGCTGCTGGACGACATGGCCCAGCTGGAAGGGCGCTGGCCGGAGCCGATCCTGACCGCGCAGCGCAACTGGATCGGCCGCTCCGAAGGCGCCCACATCGACTTCGTGGTCGAAGGACGCGACGAACCCGTCCGGGTGTTCACGACCCGGCAGGACACCCTGTTCGGCGCCACCTTCTTCGTCGTCGCCGCCGATGCGCCGCTGGCCCGTGAGCTGTGCGCTCCGGAGCAGCGCGAGGCGTTCGAGACCTACCTGGAGCAGGTCAAGCGCGAGACCGAGATCGACCGGCTGACCGCCGACCGCGAGAAGACCGGCGTGTTCCTGGGCGTCCACGCGATCAACCCGGCCACCAACGAGCGGATCCCGGTCTACGCCGCCGACTACGTCCTGGCCGACTACGGCACCGGCGCGATCATGGCGGTCCCGGGCCAGGACCAGCGCGACTGGGACTTCGCGAAGGCGTTCGACCTGCCGATCGTGCGTACGGTGCAGCCGACGGCCGACTTCGACGGCGAGGCGTACACCGGTGACGGCCCGGCGATCAACTCGGCCAACGACGAGATCAGCCTGGACGGCATGGGGGTCGACGAGGCCAAGGCGACGATCACCGAGTGGCTGGAGAAGCAGAACCGGGGCCAGGGCGCGGTGACCTTCCGGATTCGCGACTGGCTGATCTCGCGGCAGCGCTACTGGGGCTGCCCGATCCCGATCATCCACTGCGAGGCCTGTGGCGAGGTCCCGGTGCCCGAGGACCAGCTGCCGCTGGAGCTGCCGGACCTGCGCGGCCATGACCTGGCGCCCAAGGGCGTGTCCCCGCTGGCGGCCGCGACCGACTGGGTCGATGTGACCTGCCCGAAGTGCGGCGGCCCGGCCCGTCGGGACAGCGACACGATGGACACCTTCGTCGACTCGTCGTGGTACTTCCTGCGCTATTGCGCGCCGCATTACGCCGACGGGCCGTTCGACGTCGAGCAGGTCCGCCGGTGGATGCCGGTCGAGAACTACTTCGGTGGCGCCGAACATGCCGTGCTGCACCTGCTGTACTTCCGGTTCTTCACCAAGGTGCTGCACGACATGGGGATGCTGGACTTCGTCGAGCCGACCAAGGGCCTGATCAACCAGGGCCAGGTGATCAACCGGGGCCACCGGATGAGCAAGTCCAAAGGCAACGGCGTCGACCTGGGGGAGCAGATCAACGAGTACGGCGTCGACGCGGTGCGGCTGACCATGGTGTTCGCCGGGCCGCCCGCCGACGACATCGATTGGGCCGACGTGTCGCCGGCCGGGTCGCATCGGTTCCTGCAGCGCGCCTGGCGAGTCGCCCAGGACGTGGCGTCCGAGCCCGGTGTCGACGTGACGGCCGGCGACCTGGAGCTGCGTCGCGTCACGCACCGGGTGATCCACGACGCGACCGAGCTGGTCGAGTCGTACCGGTTCAACGTCATGGTGGCCCGGATCATGGAGCTGGTGAACGCCACCCGCAAGGCGATCGACTCCGGTCCGGGACCGGCCGATCCGGCGGTACGCGAGGCGGCCGAGGTCACGTCGATCCTGCTAAGCCTGGTCGCGCCGTACACCGCAGAGGACATGTGGGAGGCGCTGGGCCACAAGCCGACCGTGGCGCTGGCCGGCTGGCCGACCGCCGACCCGGAGCTGCTGGTCCAGGAGACCGTGACCTGCGTCGTCCAGGTGCAGGGCAAGGTCCGGGCCCGGCTGGAGGTCGCGTCGGACATTCACGACGACGAGCTGCAGGGACTGGCGCTGGCCGACCCGGGGGTCCGTCGGATCGTCGACGGCCGGGAGGTTCGCAAGGTGATCGTCCGGGCGCCAAACCTGGTCAATATCGTCATCTGACCGGGCCGAGCGGCGCTCAGGTGCGCGAATCGTTGACGTCGCGGTTCCGGGTGAAACGATGGCCGCACGATGTCGATCGGTGAACGCGGCGCTGGCCACCTCAGGTCCCACGCGTCGCACCCGCGACGAGAACCGACGACCTGACTGCCGGGCGGTGGTCGGTCCGTGGCACAGGTGATGCTGACGGGGCCGGAGCGAGGGTTGGGCCGTACTTCCGCACGGCTCGTACGGACTTCGCATGGTCTCCACGCCTTGCGAAGTGCGCACGCACCACGAGTTCGTGGTGACCGAGTGACGCACGAGGCGAGCGTCGCCGCTGCCCAGGTCGGCGCTGGCGTGGCACCATCTAGCTGTGGTGACAACGCTGGCCGGACGGGCCGAGAACGCGACACAGGCGAAGATCCTCAGGCTGCTGCGTGACGAAGGGCCGAAGGCCCGAGTCGAGTTGGGGGACCGCCTCGGCGTGTCCCGGACGACGATCGCGGCCGAGGTGACCCGGCTGGTCGACCTGGGCCTGGCGGCCGATGCCGGCCCAGCCGCGTCGCGCGGTGGACGGCGTTCGACGCTGGTCGATCTCGCTCCGGAGCTCCGGTTCGTCGGGATCGACACCGGCGCCACGTCGATCGACGTGGCGGTGACCGACGGGCGGCTCGGCGTGCTGAGCCAGCTCTCCGAGGAGCACGACATCCGGGTCGGTCCCGAGAAGACCCTGGCCCGGGCCCTCGAGCTCACCCGCAAGCAGCTCACCGAGCTCGGCATCGAACGACCGAGCGGCGTCGGGATCGGCATCCCGGGCCCGGTCGACTTCCACGCCGGCGTACCCGTCTCGCCGCCGATCATGCCGGGCTGGGACGGCTATCCAGTACGCGATGCGATGGCACGCGAGCTCGGCTGTCCGGTCCTGGTCGACAACGACGTGAACGTGATGGCGCTCGGCGAGCAGCACGCCGGGGTCGCCAAGCGGGCGCAGGACTTCCTGTTCGTCAAGATCGGCACCGGCATCGGCTGTGGCATCGTCGTCGACGGCGAGCTCTATCGAGGCGTCGACGGCTGCGCCGGGGACATCGGCCACATCCGGGTGGAGGAGTTCGGACCGACCTGCGCGTGCGGCAACACCGGCTGTCTCGAGGCGTTCTTCGGTGGCGCGGCCCTGTCCCGGGACGCCATGGCCGCGGCCAACGGCGGTCGGTCGGAGATCCTCGCGGCAATGCTCGCCGAACGGTCGTCCCTCACCGCGGCCGACGTGGCCGTCGCGACCGCCCAGGGCGACCCGGTCGCCGTCCAGCTGGTACGCGACGGTGGCCGCCGGGTCGGACACGTCCTCGCCAGCCTGGTGTCGTTCTTCAACCCGGGCCTGATCGTCATCGGCGGCCGGGTGGCTCGCCTCGGTCACACGCTGCTCGCCGAGATCCGGTCCGTGGTCTACCGGCGCTCGCTGCCGCTGGCGACCGGAAACCTGCCGATCGTGATGACCGAGTTGGGCGACAGCGCCGGAGTCGTCGGGTGCGCGCGCCTGATCAGCGACGGGGTGTACGCCGCCGACTAGGCGTTCTTCCGAAGATTACTTGCGAAAGTTCGTCCGTAACTATTGCTACTTCCTGTAACTAGGTCGTAACTTTGGGGATCAGTTCCACGCGGAGGGGCTGATCCGATGACAAGATTTTGTCACCGCCCGGCAAAACCCTGGGCCTATCTCGGCGGTCCAGTCTCGGCGTGGCCATGGGCGGTTCTCGACCGATCTGATCGGCGCCCGACAGCGGCAGGGCCCATCGCGCCGGTCGCCAGAGCGTTGGCGGCCTGATGACGTCTTCATCCCGGAATCTCACCCGTTCGGGAGCTGCCGTGAGCACCTGTCGCACCGGACCGGAGGGAGGAACTCCCGACTAGAGCTGAGCGTGACGGTGGGTGGGCATGCGCACCCCCCACCGCGAATCCCCCGAACGCGGGCTGCCGCGGTACCCGCACCGCCGGCCCCACCCTGAGAGCGTGAGGAGACCACGAGATGCGCAACAAGTCCCGCATGGGAGCGGTGGCCGGATCGGCCGCATTGCTCCTCGCGCTGCCGACAGTCTCGTCGACAGCGCAGGCTCCGGAGGACGCCGCCCCGCCGGCGGACTCCGAGTTCCAGAAGGTGACCCTCAATCACACGCCCGGCGAGCCGATGGACCTCGCCGTCCTGCCCGACGGGCGGGTGCTGAGCACGACCCGACAGGGCGTCGTCTGGATGCACGACCCCGACAGCGGCCTCAACACCAAGGCCGCCACGATCCCCGTCTACCAGCACGACGAGGAGGGCCTGCAGACCATCGCATTGGACCCGGACTTCGAACGGAACCACTGGGTCTACATGTACTACTCGCCACCGCAGGACACGCCCGTCGACAACCCGGCGACTCCCGGGTTCAACGAGGGCGACGCGCCGTTCTACGGCACACCGGCCGACTTCGCTCCGTTCAAGGGCCTCATCCGGCTGTCGAGGTTCAAGTTCGCCGGCGACCGGATCAGATTGAACAGCGAGCAGCAGATCATCGACGTGCCGGTCGACCGCGGTATCTGCTGCCACGTGGGCGGTGACGTCGTGTTCGACGCCGACGGCAACCTGTACATGTCGACCGGCGACGACACGAACCCGTTCGAGTCGCAGGGATACACCCCGATCGACGAGCAGGAGACCCGCAACCCGGCGTTCGATGCGCAGCGCTCTGCGGCCAACACCAACGACCTGCGCGGCAAGGTCCTGCGGATCAAGCCCGCCAAGGGCGGCGGCTACACCATCCCCGACGGAAACCTGTTCGAGCCGGGCACTCCGAAGACCCGGCCCGAGATCTACGCGATGGGGTTCCGCAACCCGTTCCGCATCGAGATCGACCCCGTGACTGACGACGTCTACGTGGCCGACTACTCGCCGGACGCCGGCGAAGCGAACCCCGACCGCGGGCCCGCAGGTCACGGCAAGTGGACGATCCTGCGGCAGCCGGGATACTACGGCTGGCCGTACTGCGCGACCGCGGAGTTGCCGTACGTCGACGGGCAGTTCGTGGCGGACGGGCCCGACGAGGGTTCCGACCCCGACTTCGTCTCGAGCGGCCAAGAGTTCAACTGCGACAACCCGGTGAACGAGTCGCCGCACAACACCGGCATGACTCAGCTCCCATCGGTGAGCCAGCCGGACATGTGGTACTCGTACAGCCCGTCCGCGGAGTTCCCGGAGCTCGGCACCGGTGGCATCGGCCCGATGGGCGGTCCGGCGTACGACTTCGACGTCCGTGCAACCCGTGGCCCGAACGCGGTGGCGTGGCCGGAGTACTACGACGGCGTGCCGATCTTCTACGAGTGGACCCGGGACTACGCCAAGGCGTTCCACCTCAACGACGGAGGCGATCTCGACCGGATCGAGCCGCTGCTGTCGTCGTTCCGCCTCGCGCACCCGATGGACATGGAGTTCGGCCCGGACGGCGCGCTCTACGTCCTCGAGTACGGCGGCGGCTTCTTCGTGGAGAACCATCCGGAGGCGCAGCTCGCCCGCATCGACTACATCGGCCCGGGCGGCAACCACGCGCCGGAGCCGAAGGTGTCGTCGGACGTCACCGAGGGCGGCCTGCCGTTGACGGTGTCGTTCTCCAGCGCCGGCACGACCGACGCCGATGGCGACAACGTGCGCTACGCGTGGGACTTCGACGCCAATGGAACCGTCGACTCCAAGCAGGCGAACCCGACGTTCACCTACAAGCGACCGGGCATCTTCCGGGCCACGCTGAAGGTGACCGACCAGAGCGGTAAGTCGGCCACGGCCGAGGTCCAGATCACCGCGAGCGACAACGACGAGCCGGTCGTTGAGTTCGTCACGCCGACCGAGGGTCAGCCGTTCCACTTCGGGGACGCCGTCCCGTTCGAGGTGAACGTCACCGACGACGAAGCCGTTGACTGTTCGCGCGTGCAGGTCGACTACATCCTGGGCCACGCCGGCCACGGGCATCCGATCACGACGCAGTTCGGCTGCTCCGGCACGATCCAGACGTCGGCGGCCGGGCACTCGGGTGGGGATGACCTGACCGGGATCTTCACCGCGCGGTACACCGACTCCGGTGTGCCGGAGCTGACCGGTTCCGACGTGGTCGTACTGCAGCCGACCGGCTGACACAGACCGGGGACCCGGGTGTCGGTACCCGAGAGCCGGCATCCGGGTTCCCATCCAACCGCCTCACCTGCGCGCACCACCGCACGGCGCGCGACCGCAGATCAGTCATCACGAGTCGAAAGGACAACCCGAACATGTGTTACGGATACGACGGAAAAGCGGCGCTCAAGGAGTCGCTCGCCAGGCGCGGCGTCGACCGCCGCAAGTTCCTTCGCGGGTCGCTGGTCGGGCTCGCAGGCGCCGGCCTGGCCGCGGCCGGTGTGGCCGGGTCGCCGGCATCGGCGGCGGCCGGCATGCGTCGGGTGCCGCGCGGACAGATCAGCATTCAGCTCTGGACCGTGCGCAACGACCTGTTCGTCGACTACGACGCCACGCTCCGCTACATCGCCGGCTTCGGCTACTCGAAGGTCGAGCAGGCGCTCGGCTACTTCGGCCGTACGGCGGCGCAGCTGCGGGCGTTCCACGACAGCATCGGCATCCGGACGATGTCGAGCCACGACGGCATCAGCGGCTCCCAGGCCGCCCTCGACGAGAAGATCGAGAACGCGCTCACCCTGGGCCAGGCGTCGATCGTGGTGCCGTTCCTCAGCTCGCCGAACGAAGACGACTGGAAGCTGTGGGCCGAGCAGATGAACAACGAGGCAGTGGCAGCACGGGCCGCGGGCCTGAAGTACGGCTACCACAACCACGCGCACGAGTTCAGCACCGACTTCGGCAACGGCCGCCGGCCGTGGGACGTCCTCACCGAGGACCTCGACCCGCAGAACGTCCATCTGGAGGTCGACATCTACTGGATCGTGACCGGCGGGATCCAGAGCGGTGACGGTGTCGACGACCCGGAGGGCTTCGCGATCGAGCACATGCGGGACGCGCCGCAGCGGGTGCGGCAGTTCCACGTCAAGGACCGCAACCCCGCCAACGGCGACTTCGCCGACCCCGGCACCGGGCACATCGACTTCCCCAGGGTCTTCGCCGCGAACCCGGTCCAGCAGTACATCGTCGAGAACGACGAGCCCGATGTGACGCCGCGCCAGACCGCAGGGGTGGGCTACCGCTACCTCCGCAACGTGCGGTTCTGACCGACAACCGACAACAACCGTGGCCGCCCCGTACACGCCGGGGCGGCCCAACGGGGGACAGACCAGCAGCCGCGCGCTCTCGGGCACCTCGATATGGCGCACAAGGAGTGATCGAGGACCAACCAGCGGACGGAGTCCCTCATGCATCTCAAGAAGCGGGCGGCTCTTGCCGTGCTGCTGCCACTCGCACTGGCTGCACCAACGGTCGCGATCGCCGAGACGGACTCGGATCGGTCGGCGGCCACGGTCTCGAACGGCTCCGATCGGCGGGCGACGCTGTTGCGGTACGCCGAGGACACCTGGGCGTCGTTCGTGGCGATGACCGACGACGACAGCGGACTGCCGGCCGACCGGCTGCATCTCGACGGCACCCGCAGCATCCAGACGTCGACCACCAACATCGGCTCGTACCTGTGGAGCGCCGTGGTCGCCGAGCGGCTCGGCATCATCGGGCACGACGAGCTCGTCGACCGGCTGTCCACCACCTTGAGCACCATCGAGCAGATGGAGCGGCACGAGGCGAGTGGGCAGTTCTACAACTGGTACGACTACCGCACCGGCGAGAAGCTGACGGTCTGGCCGCCATCCGGAGGTCCGCTGGAGCCACAGCTCTCCTCGGTCGACAACGCGTGGCTGGCCACCGGCCTGCAGGTCGTACGCGGCGCCGTGCCGGAGCTCGCCGACCGGGCGGGCACGCTGTACGACGGGATGGACTTCGGCTTCTACTACGTGCCGGAGCGCAACCTCATCATGCGTGCCTACGTGCCGAGCACGGGTGCGACGCCGTGCTGCTACGACACGCTCGGCGAAGTCCGGATGGCCAGCTGGATCGGCATCGGCAAGGGCGAGATCCCACGCCGGCACTACTTCGGTCCGTGGCGCACCTTCCCGCCCTCGTGCGACTTCTCCTGGACGTTCACCAGGCCGGTCGGCGAGTGGCGTCGCTACCTCGGCGTCGACGTCTTCGAGGGCGCCTACAGGTATCGCGGCATGGAGATCGTGCCCAACTGGGGCGGCAGCATGTTCGAGGCCCTGATGGTGCCGCTGTTCGTGCCCGAGGAGCAGTGGGGACCGCGCAGTTGGAAGGTCAACCACCCGCTGTTCGTCAAGGCCCAGATCGAGCACGGTCTCAACGAGGCGCAGTACGGCTACTGGGGCTTCTCACCGGCCGACGTTCCCGAGGGCGGCTACCGCACGTACGGCGTCTCGTGGCTCGGCATGGACCCCGACGGCTACCCGTCCAACAACGACGGCGTCGTGCCGCGTCCGGGCTATGAAGGCTGTCCCGGTCGCGAGCCGCAGCCACTGCCCAAGCCGGAGGACTACACCAACGGCGTCGTGACTCCGCATGCGTCGTTCCTCGCTCTGCGCTATGCGCCGGACGCGGCGATGGAGAACCTGGCCAATCTTGAGAACGACTTCGACATCTACACCGACTGGGGATTCCGCGACTCGGTCAACGTCGACACCGGCGTCGTCGCCCAGTGGTACCTCGCACTGGACCAGGGCATGATCATGGCCGCCATCGGTAATGCGCTCGCCGACGACGTACTGCGCCGGGCGTTCGTGACGCCTCAGTTCCTCGGACGACTTCGGTCGTTGATGGCGATGGAGGAGTTCACCAACTTCGACCCGGGCCGACGGCCGTGACGGGCACCGACAAGCCCCTCTCGGGCTCGAACGAGACTCGAACCGGAGTCTGGTTCGTCGGCGCCCGCGGGTCGGTCGCGGCCACCGCCGTCGCCGGAGCGCTGGCCGTGCGCTCCCGCCTGACTGACCAGGTCGGGCTGGTGAGCGAGCTGGCGCCGCTGGCCGTCGCGCGGTTGCCGGAGCTCGGTGGCTTCGTGTTCGGCGGGCACGAGGTGGCCGACGTGTCGTTGCCGAAACGGGTCGAGGAGCTGGTCGCCGCGAGAGTCGTGCCGCATGAGATCTCGGCTGCGCTGGCCGCGGAGCTGGCGTCGGTGGACAACTGCATCCGACCCGGCGTTCGGCCCGACGGGCGGCCCCAGCGCGAGTCGGCCGCTGCGCTCGAAGCCGATCTGCGTGCCTTCCGTGAGGAGCACCAGCTGGACCGGGTCGTGGTGGTCGACGTGTCGAGCACCGAGCCGCCGGCAGAGGCGCCTGCGCTGGCGTCGCTGGCCGAGCTGGAACGGGCACTCGATGCCGGTGAGTCGCCGCTGCCGCCGAGCTCGCTCTATGCGTACGCCGCGTTCCGGGCCGGTTGCCCAGTGGTGGCGTTCACGCCGAGTCCGGGCCCGCGCCTGCCCGCGCTCGAGGAGCTGGCCGAGACGGCCGGGCTGCCCTGGGCGGGCTCGGACGGCAAGACCGGCGAGACGCTGGTGAAGTCGGTGCTGGCGCCGATGTTCGCGATGCGCGCGCTCCGGGTCCGATCGTGGTCGTCGTACAACCTGCTGGGCGGTGGCGACGGCCGTACGCTGGCCGATCCGGCGAACGCCGCGAGCAAGACGGTGACCAAGGGACAGGGTCTGGAGGCGATCCTCGGCCACCCGGTGGACGGACCGCTGCACATCGACTATGTGCCCGACCTGGGGGACTGGAAGACGGCCTGGGACATGGTCTCGTTCGAGGGCTTCCTCGGCACCCGGATGTCGTTGCAGTTCACCTGGACCGGTTGCGACTCGGCGCTGGCCGCCCCGCTGGTGCTGGACCTGGTCCGGCTGGTCGCCCGGGCGCATCAGGTCGGTGAGACCGGTCCGCTCGGAGCCCTTGGGTTCTTCTTCAAGAACCCGGCCGGCAGCGACGTACACGCGTTGAGCGCGCAGTGGGAGGCGCTGGTGCGCTGGTGCCAGCGGCTCGGAACGGAGGGGGACCGGCCATGAGAACCCGGGATCTGGTCGAGCTGGTCCGCCTTCCGGCGGCCTTGACCGTACCCGGGGATTCACTGGCCGGCGCCGCCGCGGCGGGCTGGCCGTACGGGCGCCGAAGCTGGGCGCTGCCGGTGGCGTCCGCCTGCCTCTACTGGGCCGGCATGGCGCTCAACGACTTCGCCGATCGAGAGGTCGACCGCGTCGAGCGGCCGGAGCGACCGATCCCGTCCGGCCGGGTGAGTCCGGCCGAGGCACTGGGGGTGGCCGCCGGGCTGACCGCGACCGGCCTGTTGGTCGCGGGCCTCATCGGCGGTCGTCGGGGTCTCGGCGGAGCTGTCCGGGTGGCCGGAGCCGCCTGGGCCTACGACCTGCTGGCCAAGCCGACACCGGCCGGCCCGGCCTGCATGGCGGCCGCCCGCGGACTGGACGTGCTGCTCGGCGCCGGGAGCAGATGGCGCGAAGCTGCCCCCACGAGCGCGGCCGTCGCCGCCCACACGCTCGGCGTGACCGTGTTGAGCCGGGGCGAGGTGCACGGCGCCCGGCCCTCCGACGCCTATGCCGCGCTCTTCGCGACCGCGACGGCGGCATCTGCTGCCGCGCTGCCCGGGCGGCGACAGCGGCGGCCGGCACCGTCCTGGCGCGCCCGGGCGGTGCGGTGGTCCGGCGCCGGGCTGGCCGGGGTGTACGCGACGGCGGTGGGCCGCAGCCAGCTGCGAGCCGCCGAGACCCTGGACGCGGACACCGTGCGCCAGGCCACCGGTTCCGGGATCCGCGGCGTCATCCTGCTGCAGTCGGCGCTGGCCGCGCGGTCCGGCTCGCCCGGGGTGGCCGGCGGGCTGCTGCTCGCGGGACCGGCCGCCCGGTTGGCATCCAAGGCGGTGTCGCCGACATGAGTCTGCGCTTCGGCTACGGGACGAACGGCTTCGGCAGCCACCGGCTGGACGATGCGCTGGAGGTGATCGCCGGGCTCGGCTACGACGGCGTCGCGCTGACCGTCGACCACCCGCATCTCGACCCGTTCGCGCCCGACCTGGCGCTTCGTACCGCCACGGTTCGTCGCCGGCTGGACGCGCTCGGACTGGCCGTCGTCGTCGAGACCGGGGCGCGTTACGTCATGGACCCGTGGCACAAGCACGAGCCGACGCTGGTGTCGGCCGGCGGCCGGGATCGGCGGGTGGATCTGCTGTGCCGGGCGGTACGCATCGCCTCCGATCTGGGGGCGGAGGCGGTGTCGTTCTGGTCCGGCCCCCTGCCCGATGGCACCGGCGCCGACGAGGGCTGGCGGCGGCTGCTCGCCGGCGTGGACGAGGTGCTCGCGGAAGCAGAGCGGCACGACGTCGTGTGTGCCTTCGAACCCGAGCCGGGCATGTTCGTCGACACCGTCGCCGGGGTGCTGGAGCTGCGCCGCCGGCTCGGCTCGCCGGAGCGGCTGCGGGTAACCCTGGACGTCGGCCATTGCATCTGCAACGAACCTGGGACGGTGGCCGACTGCGTCCACGCGGCCGGTGCGCTGCTGGCCAACGTGCAGCTCGACGACATGGTGCCGGGCGTGCACGAGCATCTCGAGTTCGGCACCGGCGACGTCGACCTGCCTCGGGCGCTGGGCGCGCTGCTCGACGTCGGCTACTCGGGACTGGCAGCGGTGGAGCTGCCACGACATGGACACGCCGCGCCGGTCGTGGCGGCCAGGTCGCTGGAGACGCTGCGTGCGGCGCTCGCCCGGGCCCAGGGCGAGCGGGAAGCCGTCCGTACCTGACATCAATCGCCCAGCCGAGGAGGCGCGAGCGGACATGAGCACCACGACGGACCACCTCACACCGCACCTGGATGCCGACGCCCGGCGTCGTCTGGACGGGCTGGTCCACGAGCTCGATGACGAGCCGGAGCGGATCTCGGTACTGTTCCCGGCGGTCGGGCGTCGGGTGGCTCGCGGACCGTCCGACGCCGACGACCCGGACGGAATCTGCCATCCACGGCTGGAGGACGAGGCCCGGATGGCGCTGCTGGCCACGCTGGCCGCGGGGTGGCGCGACCGGCCCGAGCGGTTCGATCGCGAGGTGGCCGAGCTCTACCGCTATGGCGACGCCGACGAGAAGCGTGGCGTGCTGCGCGCCTTGTCCGCGATCGACCCTGAGCCGGGGCCGGCCTCCCTGCCGCTGATCGACGACGCCCTGCGGACCAACGACGTACGCCTGGTGGCGGCCGCGCTCGGGGGGTACGGAGCGCGACACCTCAGCGCCGAGGCCTGGCGGCAGGGCGTGCTCAAGTGCCTGTTCGTGGGTGTCCCGCTGGTGGCCGTGGCTCGCCTCGACGAGCGGATGGACGCCGAGCTGGCCCGCATGGTGGCCGACTACTGCCGCGAGCGGACGGCGGCCGGCCGGTCGGTGCCGTCGGACGCGAGCCGGGTGCTCGACCGGGCGCCCTGGACCGCTGACGATCAGGCCGAGCTCGGGGGACAACGGAGGACGGCGACCGAAGGACAGGAGACCTGATGCGCATCTTCGACCCGCACATCCACATGACGTCCCGCACCACCAACGACTACGAGGCGATGTACGCGGCCGGAGTCCGAGCGCTGGTCGAGCCGGCGTTCTGGCTCGGCCAGCCGCGCACCAGCATCGGCTCGTTCTGCGACTACTTCGACGGGCTGGTCGGCTGGGAGCGGTTCCGCGCAGCTCAGTTCGGCATCCGGCACCACTGCACGATCGCGCTGAACCCGAAGGAGGCGAACGACCCGCAGTGCGCCGCCGTGCTCGACATCCTGCCGCGCTACCTGGCCAAGGACGGCGTCGTCGCCGTGGGGGAGGTCGGCTTCGACTCGATGACGGCCGAGGAGGAGAAGGCTTTCGCGCATCAGCTGGAGCTCGCGGGCGAGCACGACCTGCCGGTGCTCGTGCACACCCCGCACCGCGACAAGGCGGCCGGAACCCGCCGGACGCTCGAGTTGGTCGCGAGCTCCGGACTGCCGCCCGAGCGGGTGCTGGTCGACCACCTCAACGAGCTGACCGTCCAGATGGTCGCCGACTCCGGCTCCTGGATGGGGTTCTCCATCTACCCCGACACCAAGATGGACGAGCACCGGATGGTGGGGATCCTCGCGGCGTACGGGCTGGACCGGATGATCGTCAACTCGGCCGCCGACTGGGGACGCAGCGATCCGCTCAAGACGGCGAAGACCGGCTGGGCGATGCTCGACAAGGGCTTCACCGACGACGACGTCGATCGCGTGCTGTGGCGCAATCCAGTGGCGTTCTACGGGCAGAGCGGGAGACTCCTGCTCGACGAGATCGAGGCCGAGCCCGCGGCCACCTTCCAGGGCAACTCGGTGCTGCGCGGTCAGCGCCCGACCGGTCAGGAGTGAGCCATGCGGTTCCGGCATCCGGACGGCACGGTCGTCCATCTCGCGTACTGCACCAACGTCCATCCCACCGAGGACTTCGAGGCGCTGCTCGACCAGGTGCGCCGCTACGGCGGTGGGGTGCGGGCCCGGCTCGGTGTCGACCGGCTGGGGCTGGGGCTGTGGCTGCCGGCCCCGGTGGCCGCGCATCTGGCCGAACACCCCGACGTCGAGCGGCTGCGGGACGCCCTGGCCGACAGCGGACTCGAGGTGGTCACGCTCAACGCCTTCCCGTACGCCGGCTTCCACGATCCGGAGGTCAAGAAGGCGGTCTACCGGCCGGACTGGTGCGACTCGGCCCGGCTGGAGTACACGCTCAACTGCGCGACCGTGCTGGCCAAACTGCTGCCCGACGACGCGGCGCGGGGCAGCATCTCGACGCTTCCGCTCGGCTGGCGCAGTCCGTGGTACGCCGACCGGCAGCGCCAGGCCGAGGAGCATCTGGCCAGCCTGGTGGACGGTCTGGAGAAGCTGCAGGCCGAGACCGGCTGGCAGATCCGGGTCGGCCTGGAGCCGGAGCCCGGCTGCGCCGTGGAGACCACCACCGACGCAGTGGAGCGGCTGGCCGACGTGGACACCGACTGGATCGGCGTCTGTCTCGACACCTGCCACCTGGCAGTGGAGTACGAGGATCCGGCCGCTGCCGTCGAGCGGCTGGCACACAGTGGTTTGCCCGTGGTGAAGGCCCAGGCGTCGGCGGCTCTGCAAGCGGCGACGCCGGCCGATCCGGCCACCCGGGAGGCGCTGCGCGACTACTCCGAGGACCGGTTCCTGCACCAGACCCGTGAGCATGCGGGCGGACGGACCATGGGCCGGGACGATCTACCCGACGCGCTGGACGGCCGGCGGGCCCTTCGTGGCCGGGGCACCTGGCGGGTGCACTTCCACGTGCCGCTGCACGAACGTCCGGCCGATCCGCTCGACGGCACCCATGACCACCTGACGCAGACACTGACGGCGTTGCTCGGAGGACCGACGGCGGTGACCGACCACGTCGAGGTGGAGACGTACACCTGGTCGGTGCTGCCCGAGGGCCGACGGCCGGAGGGTCCGGACGGGCTGGTGGCCGGCATCGCGGCAGAGCTGGGCTGGGCCCGGGATCGGCTCGTCGAGCTCGGATTGGAGACGCTATGAACAAGCTGCTCGTCATCGACGTCGTTGGGCTCACCCCGCGGCTGCTGACCCACATGCCTCGGTTGGGCAAGCTGTCCGCCGACGGGTTCGAGGCCGAGCTCGGCACCGTGCTTCCGGCGGTCACCTGCTCGGTCCAGTCCACCTTCCTGACCGGCCTGACCCCACAGGAGCACGGGATCGTCGGGAACGGATGGTTCTTCCGCGACCTCGGCGAGGTGCTGTTCTGGCGCCAGCACAACCGGCTCGTGCAGGGCGAGAAGGTCTGGGAGACCGCCCGCCGCACCCAGCCGGACTACCGCGTGGCGAACGTGTGCTGGTGGTACGCGATGGGCTCCGGCACCGACAGCACCGTCACGCCCAGGCCGGTCTACCACGCCGACGGACGGAAGTCGCCGGACTGCTGGACCTGGCCGTCGTCGCTCCACGGCCGGTTGACCGGTCAGCTCGGCGCGTTCCCGCTGTTCAACTACTGGGGGCCGACGGCGTCGATCAAGAGCTCGCGCTGGATCGTTGAGGCCACCCGGATGCTGCTGCCCGAGCACGACCTCACCCTCGCCTACGTCCCGCATCTCGACTACGACCTGCAGCGCTACGGGCCGAACAGCCCGCAGGCGGTGCAGGCCGCCCGCGACGTGGATGCGGCCCTGGCGCCGCTGCTGGACGATGCGCGCGAGCAGGGCGTGACCGTGGTGGTGCTCAGTGAGTACGGCATCACCGACGTGCGCCGCCCGGTGGACGTCAACCGGGCGCTGCGCCGCAACGGACTGCTCCACGTGCACACCAACGCCAGCGGCGAGCTGCTCGACCCGTGGACGTCACGCGCGTTCGCGGTCGCCGACCACCAGCTGGCCCACGTGTACGTCCGGGATCCGGCCGATCTGGACGAGGTGCGGGAGCTGGTCGGCGCGTTGCCCGGCGTCGCCGAGGTGCTCGACGCGGAGGGCAAGGCGGCCCACGGACTCGACCATGAGCGGGCCGGTGAGCTGGTCCTGGTGGCCGAGCCGGACGCCTGGTTCACCTACTACTACTGGCTCGACGACGCCAGGGCACCGGACTTCGCCCGCGCCGTGGAGATCCACAAGAAGCCGGGCTACGACCCCGCGGAGCTGTTCCTCGATCCGGAGGACAAGTGGGTGAAGCTGCGGGCCGGTGCCGGGCTCGCCCGCAAGAAGCTCGGCTTCCGGTATGCGATGGACGTGGTGCCGCTGGATCCGTCCCCGGTGCGCGGCAGCCACGGACGCCTGCCCGCCGATCCGGCCGACGGTCCGGTGCTGCTGTGCTCCGACGCGAGTGTCGCCCGGGAGCGGATCGACGCGACCGAGGTCCGCGACCTGCTGCTCCAGCTGGCCGGCGTACGGGTGGAAGCCGAGCGGCCGGTATCCGGATGACCAGGGCCGCGGCCGAGCCGGGGATCGCCAGGGATCCGGCCGACGGCCCGATCCTGGCCGGACTCGCCGGTCGGCTGCTCTCGGAGACCCGGGAGTTGATCGAGCCCTCCCTTCGGGCGGCGATCGACGGGCTGCCGCCCAGGGTCCGGCTGGTGGCCGGCTACCACGCCGGGCTGTGGGACGCCGAGGGCCGCCCTGCCGGCCACCCGGGCAAGGCGCTGCGGCCGGCCCTGGTCATGAGCTGCGGTCGCGCCGCCGGCGCTGATGCGACCGAAGGCTCGGAGCGGCTGATCGCGGCGGCCGTCGCGGTCGAGCTCATGCACGACTTCACGCTGCTGCACGACGACGTGATGGACGGTGACGCCGTACGCCGGCATCGGCCCGCCGCGTGGGACGTGTTCGGGGTGGCGTACGCCGTCCTGACCGGCGACGCGCTGCTGGCGCTGGCGCTGAACCAGCTGTCCCGGCTCGGTGCCGGCGTCGAGACGATGGCGGCCACCTTTCTCGAACTGTGCGTCGGGCAGGGCACCGATCTGGAGGTGCAGGGCCGGTCCGAGGACGCCGACCTGGATCGGTGCCTGGCGCTCGCGGAGGCGAAGACCGGCGCCCTGCTGGGGTGTGCCTGCCAGCTGGGCGCGATGGTGACGCATCCGGGGGAGTGCGAGACGGCCCCGTACCGGGACTTCGGGCGCCACCTCGGCGTGGCGTTCCAGCTCACCGACGACCTGCTGGGCATCTGGGGCGACCCGGAGCTGACCGGGAAGCCGGTCCACGCCGACCTGGCGGCCCGGCGGCTGACGCTGCCGGTCGCCGCCGCATTGACCTCCGGCACCAGCGCGGGGGAGCGGCTGCGGCTGCTGTACGCCGCCGGCAGCGGCCCAGCCGGGACGGCGCTGATGGCCGATCTGGTCGAGCAGGCCGGTGGTCGGGCCTGGGCGCAGGCGGAGGCCGATCGGCGGGCCGGACGGGCGCTGGACGCCTTGGACCGGGCCCGGCCGGAGCCGGGTGCCGCGGCCGAGCTTCGCGCCCTGGTCGAGTTGGCGCGCCGGCGGGAGCTCTGATCCGGCTCCGTCGAAGCCCTGCAACCAGGGCTTTTAGCAATTACTTACGAAAGTTCATATTGAAATATTGAAAGTTTCAGTATTCCCGTCGTAACTTAGGGAAACCGCCAAACCACCGGAAGTGCTAGCCGATGACAGTATTTCGCTACTCTTCGGCAAAACCAGGTCCGTCACAGCGGCACGACTCTCGGGTGGTCACCGCGATGCCGGCTCCTTTGGGATCCGCCCCTGCGCCTCGGGATCGCAGCCCTTTCGAGGAGGAGTCCGATCCGGGCAGCCGAGCCCGGTCGCTCACCACAACCCTCACCCCGGCGGGCGCTTAGTGCTCGCTTCGGTCGCAGCCGATTGCCCTCGCACGGCGGCCGAAGCGAGCGAGGAACTCCCGCCATACCGCAACGACTCAGCGGTCGAGAAAGGAATCCCATGTTCGAACGTACCAAGCCGCGTCCACGGGGACGCGCGCCCTCGAGACCACGGCGCCAGGTGCTTGCCCTGGCGGCCGGCGCGGTGCTCGCGCTCGGCCTGACGACCATTCCGGCACAGGGACAACTCGGTCTGTCACAACCGGCCGCAGCGGCGGAGGACGCCAGCGTGAACGTGCTGGTCTTCCACGGTCCGGCCGAGGAGCAGGACGACCCGGTGCTGGACGCCGCGGCTGCGATCGAGCAGCTGGGCAGCAGCGGCGGTTTCGACGTCGACGTCTCCTCCGATCCGTCGGTGTTCAGCGCCGAGGGCCTGCGCCCGTACCGCGGCGTGGTGTTCCTGTCCGCCGTGGGAGCCGAGTTGAGCAACGACCAGGAGCGCGAGCTGGAGAGCTACATCGAGGCCGGTGGCGGCTTCCTGGGTATCCACGACGCCGCCCGGGCGCAGGAGCGCTCCCAGTGGTTCAGCGGACTGATCGGCGCCCGCCCGGTCGGCGCGCTGCCCGACCCGGAGCCGGTCGTCCAGAGCGCGACCACGGCGAGCAGCGACAACCCGCCGAACGAGACCAGGTTCCAGCTGGTCGACGGCGACATCGGCACCAAGTGGCTGACCTTCAACCCGACCGGCTGGGTGGCAGTACGCCTCCAGGCGGCCGCTGCGGTCAACCAGTACGCGCTGACGTCGGCCAACGACGCCGAGGACCGCGATCCGCAGAACTGGACGCTGCAGGGATCCAACGACGGCTCGACCTGGACCGACCTGGACTCTCGCAGCGGCGAGAACTTCCCGAACCGGTTCCAGACCCGGGACTTCTCCTTCGAGAACACGACGGCGTACGAGTGGTACCGGCTCGACATCACCGCCAACAGCGGTGCCGGGCTCACCCAGCTCGCCGAGTTGGAGCTGTTCGCCGGTGACGCGGAGCCGCCCGAGGACCCGCCGGTGCAGGAGGCGACGGTCAACTTCGTCGACCGCCAGCACCCGGCCAACGGCGGACTTCCGCTCGCCACGACGCGGTCCGACCAGTGGCTGAACTGGGCGACCAACCCGGTCGGCCAGGTCCACACCGTCGCGCAGGTGGACGAGTCGACCTACGAACCGGGCCGGGGCGCCAACGGCGCGTACCACCCGATCTCGTGGTGTCGCGACTATGACGGCGGGCGGTCGTTCTACACCGGCATGGGCGCCACCGCCGACGGTTACGGCAACGGCGACTTCCGCGACCACCTGCTGGGTGCCATCCAGTGGACGACCGGCATGGTCCGCGGCGACTGCCAGGCGACCATCGCGTCGAACTACCGGATCGAGCGACTCGTCACTCAAGGCCCCGCACCGTTCGATCTCAATGACATCGGCGAGATCCACGGCCTGGACGTCGCGGCTGACGGCTCGGTGTTCTACATCGGTAAGTCGGCCTGCCCGTCCGGCCCGATCGCTTCGTGGGACAACCCGAACGTCGGTCTCGGCTGCGGCACCGTGCACCGATGGGACCCCGACACCAAGCAGCCCAAGTTGCTCGCAACGCTGCCGACCTTCGGTAACCGCGGCAGCGGCGACGAGTCGGTCAAGGCCGAGGACGGCCTGGTCGGCATCGCGCTCGACCCGGAGTTCCTGCAGAACGGCTGGATCTACCTGTACTGGATGCCGCAGGCGTCGGTCGACCGCACCCGGCACACCGGCGAGCGGACGATCTCACGGTTCACCTACGACAAGCAGACCAACTCGATCGACATGAACAGCCGGGTCGACCTGCTCAAGTGGGAGATCCAGGTGCACTTCTGCTGCCACGCCGGTGGCGGGATGGACTTCGACTCCGACGGCAACCTCTACATCGGTGTCGGCGACTCCAACTCCTCCGGCGGCTCCAACGGCTACTCGGGCAACAACTGGACCCAGGAGTTCGGGGGCTACTCCTACCAGGACGCCCGCCGTACGGCGGGAAACACCAACGACCTGGACGGCAAGATCCTGCGGATCCATCCCGAGCCCGACGGCACCTACACGATCCCCGACGGCAACCTGTTCCCCGAGTCCGAGGATCCGGGCGACAAGACCCGGCCGGAGATCTACGTGATGGGCGTGCGCAACATCTCGACGCTCTTCGTCGACCCGACGACCGATCTGCTGCACGCAGCCTGGGTCGGCCCGGACGCCGGCAGCCCGAGCCCGGAGCTGGGGCCGGCGAAGTACGAGACCGCCACCATCATCAACTCGGCCGGCAACCAGGGCTGGCCCTACTGCATGGGCAACGGCCAGCCGTACCGCGACCGGAGCAACGAGGATGCGAGCATCCTCACCGGCTGGTACGACTGCGACAACCTGCAGAACAACTCGCCACGCAACACCGGCCTGGTGGACCTGCCGCCGGCGCGCGACAACATGATCTGGTACTCGCCACAGGGTGGCGGTCCGGTGTTCCCGGAGCGCTCCGACGGCAGTGGGATCCCGACGTACGACAATGAGGACACCACGTTCACCCAGCCGTACCTGCGGGGCGGCTGCCAGGCGATCATGACCGGCCCGGTCTATCACCGGTCGCTGATCACGCAGCCGAACAGTGGCGTCGCATGGCCGTCGTACTGGGAGGACAAGTGGTTCCTCGGTGACGAGTGCAACCCGAACAACCGGGTCGCGCTCACCGTCGACCCCGATGGCATCGACGAGGCCCAGCCCCCGGTGTTCGCCGAGAGCCTGCGCGAGATCATCCCCGGCGGCAGCGCCAACCTGCAGAGCTGGATGATGACCTCACGGTTCGGGCCGGACGGCGCCCTCTACATGGGCGACTACGGCGGCGGCTTCTTCAGCCTGAATCAGAACCAGAAGCTGATCCGGGTCGTCTACGACGGTGGTCCGCCGACTCCGGGTCCCACCGCGTCGTCGGTGGCCGTCAACAACACGCCGATGACGATCGCCTTTACCGGTGAGAAGTCCGGTGGCATGGCGTACGAGTGGGACTTCGGCGACGGCACCACTTCGTCGGCGGCGAACCCGCGGCACACCTACGTCACCGGCGGCAGCCACACCGCGACGCTGACGGTGACCTACGCCGACGGCGAGAAGGCCTCGACCCAGGTCGAGGTCGACGTGAGTTGCACCGAGCCCGACACCCGCGACACGGTCTGGTTCCGTGACACCGACACCGGCGTGACCAACCATGCGCTCGGTGGCGGCTGCACGATCAACGACCTGATCGACGACGAGCGCGACTACCCGACACACGGCGCGTTCGTCGACACCGTTTCAGGTCTTGCCGAGCGGATGCAGGCGGCCGGCCACATCTCCGGTCGCGAGGTCGGCCGGCTGGTCAGCGCAGCGGCGAACACCGACATCGGCTCCCCGTCCGGTGAGCCCGGCTACATCCCGTTGTTCGACGGGACGGCCGAGTCGATGGAGGGCTGGACGCAGGCACCGGGCGGTGAGTTCGCGCTGCAGCCAGACGGCACGATGCGTACCGTCGGCGGTCTCGGCATGCTCTGGTACAAGGAGCGGCCGTTCGCGAACTTCTCGCTCCAGTTGGAGTTCCGCGACGTCGCTCCGGGCAGCGGGCGCTCCAACAGCGGTGTGTTCGTGCGGTTCCCCGATCCGCGGACACCGGTCAGCGAGCGGCCCGAATGCGGGCGCATCGGCGCTGCGGTCAACTCGCCGGCCTGGGTGGCCATCAACTGCGGCCACGAGATCCAGATCTACGACGGCACCACCGGCGAGCCCCGCAAGACCGGGTCGGTCTACCTGTTCAAGGAGAACAACCTCGAACAGGCCCGCCCGACGCCGAAGGGTGTCTGGAACGACTACGAGATCCGGGTCGTGGGCCAGCACTACACGATCATCCGCAACGGCGTGGTGATCAACGAGTTCGACAACACCCCCGGCCAGCAGCCGGACCGGGCCGGTGATCCGCCGACCGATCTGCGGCAGTTCACCGAGGGCTTCATCGGACTGCAGAACCACGGTGGCGGCGACGTCACCGAGTTCCGCAACGTCCGGGTGCGCGAGCTCTAGCTCCAGCGTCCGGTCGGCGCGAACCAGCCAGGTTCGCGCCGACCGGCGTTTGGGGTGGTCACCGTCCAGGCGGCGACCGACCGGAGCCACCGACTCCGTTTCGAAAATTACTTTCGAAAGTTCGTTCACAACTATTGCTACTAGCTGTAATTAGCCCGTAACTTTAGGGATCAGCACCACCGGAGGGGCTGGCTATGGCGATAGTTTCGTTACCTCTCGGAAAAACCTTCGTCCGCAAGGCGTGCTCACTCGGGCTCAGCGCGACGCCGGCTCTTCTCGCGTCCGCCACCTGCGCCACTCGGCGCGGCCAGTCTCTAGGAGGAGCACGATGCGTGCACCCAAATCCAACCCAGTCCGGGGGGCCCTGAGCCGCCGTCGGTTCCTCGGCACCACCGCCGGCCTCACGCTCGGTGCCGCGGCCGGCGGCATCGCCCCGCTCACCGGGGCGGCGGCCGCGGCCGCGCCGAACGGCCGGCTGATCCCGGCCGGCAAGGTCGGGACCATCACGTTCACCCAGCGCGACGTCCCCGGGCGGCTCGGGATCGCCAGCGGCAGCCCGACCATGGGCTACCTGGGCGGCGATAACTTCCCCCAGGACCCCACCGACCTCGGCCCGCTCGTCCCGCTGCCGGGCGGATGGCGTGAGCTCTTCGAGTTCTTCGCCAACGTCGGCATCAAGCAGGTGGAGTTCGCCGGCTACGGGCAGAACGCCAACAACCCGGGTGGCAACGCGGGCTATCCGAACGACGGCAACGCCGCCGGCCGCGCCGCCTACCTCGAGTACGCCGGCCGGATCCGTGGCTTCCTCGACGAGTTCGGCCTCGAGGCGATCGGCAACCACGGCTTCATCCCCAACACCTGGTTCGGCCCGAGCAGCACGGGCGGCACCATGTCGGCGGCCGACGAGCTGCGCCTGCGTACGGAGCTGGAGTTCGCCACGATCCTCGGCACGCCGTTCATGGGCACCGGCAACGACCCGACCAGCGCCAACAACCGCAACATCGAGCCGTGGACGATCGCCTGCGAGAAGTGGACCGCGCTCAACCAGATCAGCGTCAACGAGTTCGGCATCCACATGTACACGCACAACCACTCGCCGGCGTACAACTTCCTCCAGGACGGGCCGATGGTGACCGTCACCGAGGACCGCGTGACCGGGGCCCCGATCGCGCCGACGCAGGTGCGCGCCGAGTCCGGCAAGCGCCTGATGCAGCACTACCTCGACAACACCGACCCGGGCCTGGTCCAGATCGAGATGGACATCTACTGGGCGCACGTGGCGCAGCATCAGTGGCGGTGGCGTTACGACGAGAACGGCGCCCGCGTCGAGGACATCTTCGACCCGCTGGCGACGGTGGCGCGGCAGACCCAGCGCTATCCGCTCTACCACGCCAAGGACGGCGACCGGACGCTCGATCCGCCCGGTGTCGGCAACGGCTACAACTTCGTGCCGTTCGGCGACGCGAGCAGTGACATCGACTTCGAGACGTTCTTCTCCGGCCAGGGTGCGAAGGGTTACCACAACCCGAACTACGAGCAGGACAACGCTCCCGGCGGATCGGCCGACCCCGGCCGGTCGCTGCGGTTCACCGAGTTCAGCGCGTCCAACATGAACAACCTGCGCGGCTGATCCCTCAGCAAAGGCGACGGCTCCGATCGCGATGTCGATTGGCCTCGAACGCGACCGGAGCCGTGAGCAGGAACTCCCCAGAAAGAGGACTCCTATGAGACAAGGTAGCAACCGGCTGCGCAGACGCCTGCAGGCTGCGGTCGCCGGAGTAGGTCTCGCCGCCGGTGGACTGGCGGCCGTCGGACCGCTCTCGACCACGGCAGCGGCCGCACCCGACGACAACGAGGGCATGCAGTATCGCGTGCTCGTCTTCACCAAGTCCGCCGACGGACCGAATCCGGCCACCGCGGCCGGCGTCGCGGCGATCCGAGAGATCGGCCAGGAGCACCGGTTCACGGTGCAGGTCACCGACGATCCGAGGAAGTTCGACCAGGAGCACCTGAAGCAGTACCGCACCGTGGTCTTCCTCAACACCGCGGGCGATGTGCTCACCGACGCCCAGCAGAACGCCTTCGAGGCGTACTTCGCCGACGGCGGCGGGTTCGTCGGCATCGGCTCGGCCGTCGAGCTCGAGCCGGACTGGCAGTTCTACACCGACCTGGTCGGCACCCGTGCAACCGGCCGGACCGACGTCCAGCCGGGAACGATCAAGGTGGCCGACCGGGTCCACGACGCCTCCAAGGACCTGCCGGAGTACTGGACGCGCACCGACGCCTGGTACAACTTCGCCCGCAACGTACGCGGCGAGAGTCACGTGCTCGCGACGGTCGTGGAGCACGTCGACGACCTCGGATCGTTCGAGCTCCAGCCGTGGGGCGGCCGGCTCGAGGGCATCGAGGGCGGCACGATGGGTGCCGACCACCCGGTGACCTGGTGCAAGGACTGGCGCGGCGGACGGTCGTTCTACAGCTCGCTCGGCAATACCGCGGCGAGCTTCGGCGAGTCCGAGCTGCGTTCGCATCTGGCCGGAGCGATCGGCTGGGCCGCGGGCCAGGCCGACCCGGTCTTCAGCGACTGCGGCGCGACCGTGCTCGCGAACTACCAGCAGACCGCCGTCGCCCTGCCGCCGAACATCAGCGAACCCATCGGGTTCGACACCCTGCCGGACGGGCGGGTCATCCAGACCGACCGTCGCGGCGGCGTCCGCCTCCACGACCCGGAGACGAACACGACCACGGTCCTCGCGCAGATCCCGGTCTACACCAACAGCGAGGACGGCATGTACGGCCCGGCGATCGACAACGACTTCGCGACCAACCGCTGGATCTACCTGTACTACGCACCGCCCACCGTGGAGGACGTCAAGCTCTCCACGGGTGAGGTCGTCACGCAGACGACGCCGGCGGCCAACGCGCCGACCACTGGTGCCAACCCGGCGGTGTGGGACCCCTGGGTCGGCTACTTCCAGCTGTCCCGGTTCAAGCTGGTCGACGCCACAGCATCCGATCCGGCCCATCTCGACTTGGGGTCGGAGCAGCAGATCATGCGGGTGCCGGTCAACCGCGGAGCGTGCTGTCACGTCGCGGGTGACATCGACTTCGACACGCACAACAACCTGTGGATGGTGACCGGGGACGACACGCCGGCCGGCGGTGGCAACTCCGGCGGCTTCAGCCCGCACAACGACATGATGACCGCCGACGGGCAGTTCAACGCCCCGTTCGTCGACGCTCGTCGCTCGTCGCTGAACACCAACGACCTGCGCGGGAAGGTCCTGCGCATCTCGGTCGACGACGGCGACATCGGATCGGGTGAGGAGAACCAGTTCGGCGGCGCGTACACGGTGCCGGACGGCAACCTCTTCCCGGTCGGAGCGGACAAGACCCGTCCGGAGATCTACGCGATGGGCTTCCGCAACCCGTTCCGGATCCAGGTCGACAGCAACGACGTCGCCTACGTCACCGACTACTCGCCCGACTCGCAGACGCCGCAGAACTTCCGCGGTCCGGCCGGAACCGGGCGAGTGGAGATCATCCGGGAGCCGGCCAACTACGGCTGGCCGCTGTGCTACCGGCAGGACCTGCCGTACTACCGGTGGAACTTCAACACCAGCCAGCCGCTCGACAGCACGCCGCAGACGTACGAGTGCGACAACCCGGCGAAGGGGCCGGACAACACGTCGCGGTGGAACCTCGAGGGCGGGCCGACCGTGGAGCCGGGCCGGGTGCAGACGCCTCCGGTCACCAACCCGGAGATCTGGTACTCCTTCACGCCGGAGAACCGGGCCGACAACCCACTCGGCACGCCCTGCTTCGCCTACTACAACGGCTCCGGCACGACCCAGTGTCCGCGGCTGTTCCCGGAGCTCGGCACCGGTGGGGTCGGGCCGCACGGCGCCGACAAGTACGAGTACGACCCGGACAACCCCGATCCGACGAAGCTGCCGCCGTACTACGACGGCTCGGTCTTCTTCGGCGAGTTCACCCGCGACATGATTCGGGAGATCCGGTTCGACTCGCAGGGCAGGGTGTTCAAGATCAACAACCTGCTGGACTGTGGTCCGCTGACACCCACCAGGGTTCCGCAGACCAACCGGCCGTTCGAGTGCGACAACCCGATGGACCTGCAGTTCGACGGCAGTGGGCACTTCTACCTGCTGGCGTACGGCGACGGGTTCTTCAACATCAACAACGACGCCGGGCTGTACCGCTGGGACTACGTCAAGGGCCAGCGGGCGCCGATCCCGGTGCTGTCGGCCACGCCCACGAGTGGGTCGGCGCCGCTGACCGTGGAGTTCTCGAGCAACGGCTCGCGTGACCCGGACCCGGGTGACTCGATCCGGTTCGAGTGGGACCTCAACGGCGACGGAACAGTCGACTCGGTCGACGCCGATCCGCAGTACACGTACACGACGCCGGGCCAGTACACGGCGCGGCTGACCGTGTACGACTCGAGCGGGCAGTCGGCGTCGGCGAACACGACGATCACCGTCGGGAACACCGCTCCGACCGTCTCGGTCGACGCGCCGGTCGAGGGCGGCCTGTTCGCCTTCGGCGAGTCGATCCCGTTCTCGGTGACGGTGACCGATCCGGAGGACGGTGCGGTCGACTGCAGCCGGGTCGAGGTGACGTTCGTCCTCGGACACGACGAGCACGGCCATGCCGAAGAGACCGTCCACGGCTGTCAGGGCGTGCTGCCCACGTACGCCGAGGACGTCTCGCACGGCGGCAACGTGTTCGGCGTCGTCAGCGCGTCGTACACCGACCTGGGCGGCTCGGCCGGCGTACCGGCGCTCACCACGGTGGACCAGGTGAACGTCCGGCAGAAGCGCCAGGAGGTGGAGTTCGTCCGCGACGAGTCCGGGACGAACGTGGCTACGACCAACGACCCGGCCGGCGGGGGTCAGCACCGCGGCAGCCTCGGCAACGGCGACTGGGTCGCGCTCAACGGCCCGTTCGACCTGGAGAACATCGACTCGCTCACCTTCCGGGTGGCCAGCACGTCGGGCGCGATCCCGGCCGGCAACCCGATGGCGGCGGTCGAGGTCCGACTGGACGCCGTGGACGGGCCGATCCTGACCACGGCGACGCTCACCTCCACCGGGAACACCGCGACCTGGCAGAGCCAGACCACTCCGGTGACTGACCCCGGTGGCGCGCACCGGATGTTCCTGGTGTTCCGGTCGGTGGCCGGCGGTCAGACCGGTGGCAACCTGTTCAACCTGAACTGGGCGGAGTTCGGCGGTACGGGCGTGGCCCAGCCCTAGCCATCCGCTCACTCGGCGGGGCGGGGTTCGAGACGCTCAGTTTCCGAACCCCGCCTCGCCGAGATGCCATCAGATCGCGAACTTCGGAGAGTGCGAGCCATGCTTCTGCAACAAATCTGCAAAAGATTGGCGCTATCCCCTTGTCAAGCGGGTCGAATCCTCAATAGTTTGTCGATCCAGTGAACGAACCTCGCGAATTGGCCGAGTGATGGCAACCCCGCCGTCACGAAGGCGTACGCGAGAGGAGCGCCAGGTGGTCACAGGGACGACGGCCAAGGCGGCTGGCCCACGCCAAGCCGCTCAGTTCGGCCGTCGCGGCGAGAACATGGCCATCCTCCTCGCGCTGCTTCGTACCGAAGGTCCCTGGTCACGGGCCCGCCTCGCCGAGATGTCCGGCCTCAGTCGCGCCACGGTCGCCTCCGTCGTCGACGACCTCGCCTCGCGCGGGCTCGTCGTGCTCGGCGACCGCCGCGCCGACGGATCGCCTGGTCGTCCGGGTCAGTCGGTCGCCCTCGACGGCCGGGATCTGTGGGGCCTGGGGCTGCAGGTGGGTGCGCATCACGTCGCCGGCGTCGTCCTGGACCTGTCCGGTCGCACCGTCTTCCAGCAGCGCACGGCGGTCCCTGAGGGCGCCGACAACTGGCGCGGTGTCATGGAGCACCTGGCCGGCCTGGTCGCCGCCGCGCGGGAGGCGGCGGACGATCAGGGTGCCCGGCTGCTTGAGGGCCAGATCGCCGTGCCGGGGCTGGTGGACGGCGCGCACGGCGTGGTTGTCTCCGCGCCCAACATCGGCTGGCAGACCCTCGCGGTCGCCGACGAGGTCAGCGCCCACCTCGACCGGCCACTGCCGATCCGGGTCGCCAACGACGCCAATCTCACCGCCATCGCCGAGCACGCCTACGGCACCGTCGCGGGCACGCCCGACATCGTCGTACTCACCGGCGAGCTCGGCGTCGGGGCCGGGCTCGTCGTCCACGGCTGGCCGCTGATCGGCGCCGAGGGCTACGCCGGAGAGGTCGGGCACGTCCAGATCGACCCGGCCGGCCGCGACTGCGCCTGCGGCCGCCGCGGCTGCTGGGAGACGATGGTCGGCTTCCGGGCGGTGCTGCATGCCGCCGCGGTGGGAGACGACCCGGTGCGCGATCCGGCCGTCGACGTCGAGCTCCGGGTCAACGACATCGCCCGGCGCGCTGCCGACGGCGACACTCGTACGCTGAACGCGCTCCACGCGATCGGCGTCGACCTGGGTCGCGGTGCGGCCTGGCTGGTCAACGTCTTCAACCCGGGCGCGCTGGTGCTCGGCGGCTTCTTCGCGCCGCTGGCGCCCTACCTGATCGAGTCGATGCGGGCCGAGATGGCGCCTCGCATCCTGGCGGCCGGACTCGGCGGCTGCCGCGTCGTGCAGTCGGCCCTCGGCTTCACGGCCGCTGCCCAGGGCGGTGCGCACCTCGCCCTGTCGTCCGTCTTCGCCGACCCCGCCGGGGTCCAGGTCTCCACCGGAAGTGTCCGATGACCGACCCCATCCTGCGCATGACCGGCATCGTCAAGCAGTTCCCGGGCGTACGAGCGCTCGACGGGGTGGATCTCGATGTGCAACCGGGCGAGGTGCACTGCCTGCTCGGCCAGAACGGCGCCGGCAAGTCGACCCTGATCAAGGTGCTGGCCGGCGCCCACCAGCCGGACGAGGGCACGATCACCTGGATGGGCGAAGAGGTGCGGCTGTCCGACCCGACCGCGGCCAACCGCCGGGGGATCGCGACGATCTACCAGGAGCTCGACCTGGTCGACGGCCTCTCGGTCGCGGCGAACATCTTCCTCGGACACGAGATGGCGGTCGCCGGGTTCGCCCGCCGCGGCGACATGCGCCGGGGGGCCAAGCAGTTGCTCGCCCGGCTGGGCCACCCCGAGCTGTCGCCAAGCCGAGAGGTCGGCCGGCTGTCCGCGGCGGGCAAGCAGATCGTCAGCATGGCTCGAGCGCTGTCCCACGATGCCCGCCTGATCATCATGGACGAGCCGTCGGCGGTGCTCGACAAGAACGAGGTGGAGCGCCTCTTCAAGGTCATCCGCGACCTGACCGGCGACGGAGTCGCGGTCGTCTACATCTCCCACCGGCTCGAGGAGATTCGCGAGATCGGCGACCGGGTCACCGTGCTCAAGGACGGCCGGACGGTCGCCACCGGGCTCCCCGCCAAGTCGACGCCAACCAACGAGGTGATCCGGCTGATGACCGGACGCACGATCGAGTACGTCATCCCGGAGCGCCGGGAGCAGCCGGCGCCGAGTGAGCCGGTGCTCTCGGTCCAGGGGCTGCGCCGTCCCGGTGAGTTCGAGGACATCTCGTTCGAGGTGCGTGCGGGCGAGATCCTCGGACTGGCCGGGCTGGTCGGATCAGGCCGGTCGGAGATCCTCGAGACCGTCTACGGCGCCCGGCGGGCCAACGCCGGCCGGGTCGAGGTCTCAGGGCGACGGCTGCGCAACGGCTCGGTGTCCGCCGCCGTCGCCGCAGGCTTGGGTCTGTGCCCTGAGGAGCGCAAGAGCCAGGCGCTGCTGCTCGGCGAGTCGGTCGCGGGCAACGTGACGCTCGCGTCCCTCCCCAGCTTCGCCAAGGCGTCGTTCCTCGACCGGTCCGCGGAGCGCGCGGCCGCCCGTGAGCAGATCAAGGCGCTCGACCTGCGCCCGCCGGATCCCGGCCGCGAGGTCCGGCTGTTCTCCGGCGGCAACCAGCAGAAGGTGGTCCTCGCGCGCTGGCTGACCGTGGGCTGCCGCGTGCTGCTGCTCGACGAACCCACCCGCGGCGTGGACGTCGGAGCCCGCACCGAGCTCTACAAGCTGATCCAACGCCTCGCGGACGAGGGCGTCGCCATCGTCCTGGTCTCCAGCGAGGTCCCCGAGGTCCTCGGTCTGTCCGATCGGGTGATCGTCCTCCGTGAAGGGCGGGTCATGCATGAAGGGCCCGCCGCCGACATCGACGAACACCGGGTCCTCGACCTGGTCATGGAAGGGAGCGCCGCGTGAGCGAGCTTGCGAGCGAACAATCCAACGCAGCAGTGAGATCGCGAGCGGGGTCGACGAGCGCTAGCGAGGAGGCCCCGTGAGTGAGAAAACGAGTCCCGCGACGACCGACGCGCCGCCGCCGGACGAGCACCAGAGGGTCGAGGTCGAGGGGGAGGGCACCAGCCGGTCCCGCGTTGCGAGCATCATGGCGTCGCCCGCCGGCCGCAACCTTGGCCTAGTCCTCGCCTTCGCGCTGTTGTGTGTGATCGGGGTCATCACGGCCGGCGATCTGTTCGCCGACATCGACAACGTCGTCACGATCCTGCGGTTGGCCGCGGTCCTCGGCATCGTCAGCATCGGCATGACCTTCGTCATCATCGGCGGCGGCATCGATCTGTCGGTGGGTTCGATCGTCGCGCTCGCCTCGGTCTGGGCGACGACGGTGGCCACCCAGCAGCTGGCCGCCGACTTCCACTGGATCATCATCGTCTTCACCGCCATGGCCGTCGGAGCCGGCTGCGGCCTGGTCAATGGTGTGCTCATCGCGTACGGGCGGATCGCACCGTTCATCGCCACCCTCGCGATGTTCGCGGCCGCTCGCGGGCTCGCCGAGGTCATCTCGGACAAGCGCAACCAGCTCGTCGACGACGCGGCGTACATGGACTTCTTCTCCCATGAGCTGGTCGGCGTGCCGGTGTTGGTCTACGTCTTCGCGCTGGTGGCGGTGGTCGGCTGGGTCCTGCTCAACCGCACGACGTTCGGCCGGCGGACGATCGCGGTCGGCGGCAACGAGGAAGCCGCCCGGCTGGCCGGCATCAAGGTGCAACGGCACACCGTCTACCTCTACATCCTGGTCGGCGTCGCGAGCGGGATCGCCGCCGCCATGCTCCTGGCGCGAACCGGGACGGGCACGGCTCAGCACGGCGTGCTGCTCGAGCTCGACGCGATCGCCGCGGTCGTCATCGGCGGCACGCTGCTGACCGGTGGCCGCGGAACGATCGTCGGGACTGTCCTCGGCGTCCTGATCTTCACCACGCTCACCAACATCTTCACCCTCAACAACATCGACACGTCCAACCAGAACGTCGCCAAGGGCGTGATCATCGTCGCCGCGGTGCTGCTGCAGCAGGCCGTGGCCAAACGCGCCGGCAGTACTTAGCCGTCCGCATGTCCCCAAGCCCCCCGCTGTATGAGCTGGACCTGCCGGTCCGTCACTTCATCAAGGAGTAACCGATGTCACGCATCAGGAACAAGTCCCTCGTCCCCAAGCTCGCGGTCCTCACGGCCGTCGGAGGTCTGCTCTTCGCCTGTACGAGCAACGACTCCGGCGACGAGGGGACGACCGAGCAGAGCGCGGTCAGCGACAACGATGACCCAGGCAAGACCGTCACCATCGGCTTCTCCGGCCCGGAGGCCGACCACGGCTGGCTGGCTGCGATCAACGACTCGGCGATCGCCGAGGCCAAGGAGTACGACGACATCGAGCTGAAGGTCGCCAACGGCACCAACGACCCGAACCAGCAGATCAGCCAGGTCGAGACCTTCATCAACGCGGGCGTCGACGCGATCGTCTTGCTGCCGACCGACGGCGACGCCCTGACCGATGTCGCGACCAAGGCGATGGACGCCGGCATCATCGTCGTCAACGTCGACCGGGAGTTCTCCAGCCCGTTCGCGGCTCGCACGACCATCCTCGGCGACAACTACGGGATGGGCGTCTCCGCCGGTACGTACGCCTGCTCGATCATCGAGGATCAGAACATCTCGGATCCGGTGATCGCCGAGATCCAGGGCATCGCCTCGCTGCCGCTCACCCAGGACCGCTCGCAGGGATTCGCCGACGCGCTGTCCAGCTGCGGCCAGGAGGTCGACAACCAGGTCTCGGCCGAGTTCACCGTCGAGAGCGGTGAGGAAGTGGCGTCCAACCTGCTCCAGGCCGCGCCCAAGATCGACATCATCTGGAACCACGACGACGACCAGGGTGTCGGCGTGAAGCAGGCCTTCGACAACGCCGACCGCGACGAGTTCGCCTTCATCGGCGGCGCCGGCTCCTGCCAGGCGATGGACCTGATCGAGAGCGGCGACATGGAGGCCACGGTCCTCTACCCGCCGACGCAGGCTGCTGACGGCATCAAGCTGGCCCGGCTGCTCGCCCAGGACAAGGGTCTGTCGGACCTGGTGCAGGTCGAGGTGCCCACGCGCATCGTCCTCAACGCGCCGGTCGTCACGGAGCAGAATGTGGACCAGTACCGGCCTTTGTGCTTCGACTCCTGATCAGCGACGACTCGCGTCGCCCGGGTTGCCCGACACGGCAACCCGGGCCGGCGCGGGCCAGATCCGGATCGACGACAGCGCTGGACGGGGAAGACCGTGTGAGGGGATTCGATGAGACAGGACAAGAAGACACTCGGGGTGGGGATGGTGGGCTACGCCTTCATGGGCGCGGCCCACTCTCACGCCTGGCGGTCGGCCGGCCGGTTCTTCCCGTTGCCGATGGACGTCGACATGGCCGTCGTGTGCGGTCGTACCGAGCCCGGCGTGGTGGAGGCTCGGGACCGCCTCGGCTGGCGTGACTACGAGACCGACTGGCGCCGACTGCTCGACCGCGACGACGTGAGTCTGGTCGACATCTGTACGCCGGGGGACACCCACGCCGAGATCGCGATTGCCGCACTCGAGGCCGGCAAGCACGTGCTTTGCGAGAAGCCGCTCGCCAACACGGTCGCGGAGGCGGAGGCCATGACGGCGGCCGCTACTGCCGCGAGCGCCAGGGGCGTGCGCTCGATGGTCGGCTTCACCTACCGACGGGTGCCGGCCATCGGCCTGGCTCGCCGCCTGGTGGCCGACGGCCGGATCGGCACGATCCGGCATGTCCGGGCGCAGTACCTCCAGGACTGGATCACCGACCCGGAGGCGCCGCTGAGCTGGCGGCTGCAGAAGGACCGGGCCGGCAGCGGCGCCCTCGGCGACATCGGCGCGCACATCGTCGACCTCACGCAGTACATCACCGGCGAGCATCTCGCCGGTGTGTCGGCGATCCTCGAGACCTTCGTCAAGGAACGGCCGATCCCGACCGAGGCCAGCGGGCTGTCCGGCGTCGCCGGCACCGAGCGCGGTGAGGTGACGGTCGACGACGCGGCCATCTTCCTGGGCCGCTTCGACGGCGGCGCCCTGGCCACGTTCGAGGCCACCCGCTTCGCCGCCGGTCGCAAGAACGCGATCCGGATCGAGCTCAACGGCTCGCTCGGAAGTCTGGCCTTCGACTTCGAGGACATGAACGTCCTGCGCTTCTACGACAACACCGAGGACGCGGCGACCGCCGGGTTCCGGCGCATCCTCGTGACCGAGCCGGTCCATCCGTACGTTGCGGCCTGGTGGCCACCGGGCCACCTGCTCGGCTACGAGCACGCGTTCACGCACCAGGTGGTCGACCTGGTCACCGCACTCGCCGAGGGCACCGACCCGGCGCCGTCGTTCGCCGACGGCCTGCAGGTCCAGCGGGTCCTCGCGGCGGTGGAGACGAGCGCGGCCAAGGACAGTGTGTGGACCGACGTCAACCACGCGACCGCTCCGTCCGAAGCGACGGTGTAAGGGAGTACGAGCCGATGAGCGACTACACGCCGACACCGGCGGACCGGTTCAGCTTCGGCCTCTGGACAGTGGGCTGGCAGGCTCGCGATCCGTTCGGCGAGGCCACCCGGCCACCGATGGACCCGGTTCATGCCGTGCACCGGCTGGCCGAGCTCGGCGCCTACGGCGTGTCCTTCCACGACGACGACCTGCTCGCCGTCGAGACCGACAGCGACGAGGCCGCCCGGGATCGAGCCGCCACGCGGTTCCGGAAGGCGCTGGACGAGACCGGACTGGTCGTGCCGATGGCGACGACCAACCTGTTCACGCATCCGGTCTTCAAGGACGGCGCGTTCACCGCCAACGACCGAGGCGTGCGACGGCACGCGATCCGCAAGGCGCTCCGCAACATCGACCTGGCCGCCGAGCTCGGCGCCAAGACGTACGTCTGCTGGGGCGGCCGCGAGGGTGCCGAGTCCGGTGCCGCCAAGGACGTCCGCGTCGCCTTGGATCGCTACGCCGAGGCGATGAACATCCTGTGCGACTACGTCGTCGATCGCGGCTACGACCTCCGGTTCGCCCTCGAGCCGAAGCCGAACGAGCCGCGCGGCGACATCCTGCTCCCGACCGTGGGGCACGGACTGGCCTTCATCGACCGGCTCGAGCGGCCCGACATGGTCGGGCTCAATCCTGAGGTCGGGCACGAGGAGATGGCCGGGCTCAACTTCGCGCACGGCGTCGCCCAGGCATTGTGGGCCGGCAAGCTCTTCCACATCGACCTCAACGGCCAGCACGGGCCGAAGTACGACCAGGACCTGCGGTTCGGCTCTGGCGACGTCAAGGGGGCGTTCTTCCTCGTCGAGCTGCTGGAGAGCCGGGGTCCGGACGGCGCACGGGCCTACGAGGGGCCGCGCCACTTCGACTTCAAGCCACCGCGTACCGAGGACGAGGCCGGTGTCTGGGAGTCGGCGGCCGGCTGCATGCGCAACTACCTGATCCTCAAGGAGCGGGTCGCCGCCTACAACGCCGATCCGGACGTCGCGGCCGCACGCGAGGCAGCCGGAGTGCCAGAGCTCACCAAGCCGACGCTGGCGTCCGGCGAGAGCCTGGACGATCTCCGGTCGGAGTCGTTCGACGTCGACGCGGCGGCCGAGCGGGGCTGCGGCTACGAGCGGCTCGACCAACTGGCCATGGACCATCTGCTCGGCGTGCGATGACGCCGAATCCACGCGAAGGAGCGCTGCGATGACCCGACCGATCACGCTGTTCACCGGCCAGTGGGCCGATCTGCCGTTCGAGGAGATGTGCCGGCTGGCCTCGGAATGGGGCTACGACGGTCTCGAGATCGCGTGTTGGGGCGACCATCTCGACGTGTGGCAGGCGGCCGAGGACGACGGCTACGTCAAGGCCAAGCAGGATCTGCTCGAGAAGCACAACCTCAAGGTCTGGACGATCAGCAACCACCTCAAGGGCCAGGCGGTCTGCGACGACCCGATCGACGAGCGTCACCAGGCGATCCTGCCGGCCCGGATCTGGGGCGACGGCGATCCCGAGGGCGTGCGCCAGCGGGCCGCCGAGGAGATGAAGGTGACCGCCCGCGCCGCGAGCCGGCTGGGCGTCGACACCGTCGTCGGGTTCACCGGGTCGTCGATCTGGAAGTACGTCGCGATGTTCCCGCCGGTGTCGCAGGCCCAGGTGGACGCCGGTTACCAGGACTTCGCCGACCGTTGGAATCCGATCCTGGACGTCTACGACGCCGAGGGAGTCCGTTTCGCGCACGAGGTACATCCGAGCGAGATCGCCTACGACTACTGGACCACGGTCCGTACCCTCGAGGCGATCGGGCACCGGCCGGCCTTCGGGCTGAACTGGGACCCCAGCCACTTCGTCTGGCAGGACCTGGACCCGGTCGGGTTCATCTGGGACTTCAAGGACCGGATCTACCACGTCGACTGCAAGGACACCAAGCGTCAGATCGGCAACGGCCGCAACGGTCGGCTCGGATCGCACCTGGCCTGGGCCGACCCGCGTCGAGGCTGGGACTTCGTGTCGACCGGGCACGGCGACGTGCCGTGGGAGGCGTCGTTCCGGATGCTCAACCAGATCGGCTACCAGGGCCCGATCTCGGTCGAGTGGGAGGACGCCGGCATGGACCGGCTGCGCGGTGCTCCGGAGGCCCTGGAGTTCGTCCGATCGCTGGCCTTCGACGCTCCGGAGGCGGCCTTCGACGCGGCGTTCAGCACCGACGGCTGAGCCTGCGCGAGGCGCTCGGCGTTTTGATCCGCGAATCAGTCGTGGCTCAATCCGGGCATCCGGGGTTACCCTGCCGGAATGACGCGCCGTGATGCTTCGATTACCGACCGTTCGCTCGCGCCGCCCGTCCGGGTAGCGCGAGCGAATGCTGTGCGGTCGACGCACCGGCCGAACGGGGAGTCGGCCACGCCGTTGACCGAGCTGAGCCAGGAGGAACGCCAAACGGCGTTTCAACATGGCTTCGAGCCATACGACGGCTTCGGTCCGCCAGACGGGACCATCGTCGTCTTCCCCTCGTTGAGCTTTCCCGAGAGCGAGCTCCGCAAGATCACCGGGGTGACCTATTACGAGCATCGCCTGCTGTGCCTGCTGCTGCTCCTGGCCGAGCCGCGCCGCCGGCTGGTGTTCGTGACCGCGGCCGATATCGATCCGGACGTCGTGGACTACTACCTCGGCTTCCTGCCCGATCCGGACCACGCGAGACGGCGACTGCACATCGTGAGCCTGGGCGACCCGCGGTCCTGCGCGCTGAGCCAGAAGCTGATCGAGCACGACCAGGTGCTCGACGAGCTCCGCGACCTGATCAGAGGCAGCACGGCGTACCTCATGCCGTTCAACGTGACCGACGCCGAGCTGGAGGTCGCCGAGCGACTGGAGCTGCCGGTGTTCGGCCCGATGCCCGAGCAGAGCTGGCACGGCACCAAGAGCGGCTCGCGCCAGATCGCGACCCAGTCCGACGTCCCCGTGCTCGAGGGGTACGAGAACGTGCGGTCGACCGAGGACGTCGACGTCGCGATCGGCAAGCTGCGCCAGCTTGCCCATCCGCCAGAGGGCGTGGTCGTCAAGCTCAACTACGGGTTCTCCGGGCAGGGCACGGCGATCGTCGACACCGCGGACTTCGAGCCGCCGACCCAGTCCCGTCCGACGATCTTCTGCGGCGACGGCGAGACTTGGGACTCGTACGGCTCGAAGATCCGGGGCGAGGGTGCGGTCGTGGAGCGGCTGCTCACGCACGATCTGGTCGCCTCGCCGAGCGTGCAGATCCGGATCTTTCCCGACGGCACACCGACCGTCATCTCCACCCACGACCAGGTGCTCGGCGGCGAGCACAACCAGGTCTACCTCGGCTGCCGGTTCCCGGCCTCGGACCGCTACCGGAGCGAGATCACCGCCTGTGCGCAGCGGGTCGCGACCCGGCTGGCCGAGCGAGGCGTGATCGGCATGTTCGGCATGGACTTCCTGGTCCATGGCAATGGCTCGTCGGACTCGCTGCAGGTCGCGATGGCTGAGATCAACCTTCGCCTGGGCGGCACCACGCATCCGTACGTGATGGCGCAACTGCTCACCGGGTCGACCTACGACCCGACGAGCGGGCAGCTGATCGATCCGAACGGCGACCCGGTCTGCTACGTCGCCTCGGACAACATCAAGCAGGCCAACCTGATCGGTGTCCCGGCCCGGGTCGTGCTGGACAGGCTCGACCGAGCCGGCCTGGCGTTCGACCCGGCGACCCGTACCGGTGCGACCGTGCACCTGCTCGGCGCCCTGACCGAGCACGGCAAGATGGGCACGCTGTGCATTGCCGGCGACGTCGACGAGGCGGCGCAGATGTACCGCGAGGTGGCGCGGGTCCTCGACGCGATGTAGGGCGGCGGCAGGTCGGCCGGGTCAGGGCGGGCACCGCACGGGTCGAAATGCGCCACCTGACCGGCTTCAACCGCTAGTCTCACCGCATGTCGCGCCAGGTCGCCTTGGTCACCGACTCGACCGCAGCGCTGTCGGCCGAGTCCGTCGAGCGGCACGGAATCATCGTCGTGCCCTTACAGGTCGTGATCGGCGCCCGCAGTCTCGACGAAGGTACCGAGGCGACGCCGGAGACGGTCGCCAAAGCGTTGCGGGACTACAAGCCGGTCAGCACCTCGCGCCCGTCGCCGGAGCTGATGGCCCGGGTCTATCACGATGCGGCAGTCGGCGGTGCGGACACGATCGTGTCGGTTCATCTGTCCGGCGAGGTTTCCGGCACCTTCGAGTCGGCCCAAATCGCGGCGGCGCAGGTCGAGGTGCCGGTGGAGACCGTCGACTCGCGCCAGGTCGGCATGGGCACCGGGTTCGCCGTCCTGGCCGCGGCAGCGGCGATCGCTGCGGGGCTGGATGCCAGGCGAGTGGCCGAGGCCGCATCGGCTCGCGCCGCCGCGACCCAGTGCTACTTCTACGTCGACACGCTGGAGTATCTGCGGCGAGGCGGCCGGATCGGTGCCGCGTCGGCGCTGTTCGGATCGGCGCTCGCCGTGAAGCCACTGCTGTCGATCCGGGACGGCCGGATCGGGCCGCTGGAGAGGGTACGCACCTCGTCTCGCGCCCTCGCCCGCCTCGAGGAGCTGGCCGTCACGGCTGCCGGTGACCTCGGCGGCTCGGTCGAGATCGCCGTGCAGCATCTGGCGTCGCCCGACAAGGCCGCGACGATCGCTGAGCGGCTTAAGGAGCGGTTGGCGCTGGACTCCGTGGTGCTGGGCGAGGTCGGGGCCGTCATCGGCGCCCATGTGGGTCCGGGGATGGTCGCTGTCGTGGTGGCGCCGGGGTTGTCCACAGACTTCTGATCGGCCGCCCAGCGCTCTGGCATCGCGCCTACGGTCAGGCGCGTGTTGGGGAGATGGTCATTTCGAGGTACGAGACGGGTCGCGAGCGACGACGTCGCGCGGCAGCGGCTGGCCCGGCTGGGCGCCGGTCCGGAGCCGGTATCGCCGGGGTCGGAGGCGGGCGAGTCGGCGGAGGCGGCGGAGGCGCCGGGGTCGGAGGCGGGCGAGTCGGCGGAATCGGCGGAGGCGTCCGAGCCGGTGCCGCGGGTGGAGGCGGCGCCGACGTTGCCTCCGGCGGTCGGTGCCGGTCGGCACGCGGCGCGTCCGTTGAGTCGGCGGGCCCGGGTGTGGGGTGCGTTGTCGGATCGGCTGTCGCCTTCGATGCGGAGCGCGATGGACGGCACCTTCTCGGGGCACCATCTCGGTGTCCTTGCGGTCGTGCTCGCCACCGGGATCGCCATCACCGCCTGGTGGGTGCTCTCCGGCCGTCCTGAGCAGCAGTCGGTGCCGACCGTCTCGTTCGGCTCGGCGTCGCCAGGTGCGTCGGTGGCGCCGGAGACTCCGGCAGCCTCAGACCCGTCGGTGTCGGAGTCGGCGTCCGCCGCGTCTCCGACGGTCCCCGGCGCCAGTCCCCTCGGCGAGGAGCTGATCGTCGACGTGGCGGGCAAGGTGCGACGGCCGGGCATCGTCACGCTGCCGCCGGGCTCGCGAGTCTTCGACGCCCTCAAGGCGGCCGGCGGCGCTCGGCCAGGCGTCGACCTGACTTCGCTCAACCTGGCCCGGGTGCTCGTCGACGGCGAGCAGTTGCTGGTCGGCCTGTCACCGGCGGTTGTGCCACCGTCGCCGGGCTCCACGGCCAGCGCCCGACCGTCGGCGACCGGGCTGGTCAACCTCAACACCGCCGACCAGGTGATCCTCGAGACGCTGCCCGGCGTCGGGCCGGTGACGGCGCAGGCGATCTTGGACTGGCGGGCCGACAACGGCGCGTTCACCAGTGTCGACGAGTTGCTCGAGTCGACGGCATCGGTGAGGTGACCCTGGACGAGTTGCGCGACCTGGTGACCGTGTGAGGCTGGCCGCGTCGGCCTCGGCCCAGCTGCGGGCACGGATCACCGCGGTTCGAGGGGCGGTTCGTCGCGATCCGGCCACCGTTGACGACTCCGAGCCGGCCGCATCGGACCGCGCGGCGCCAGACGCTCGGCTCGCGGCGCCTGCGCTGGCCGCCTGGATCGCGGCCGCCGTGACCTTGGGGATGAGCCCGACGCGAGCGATGGCCGCGGGCGCGATCCTGCTCGCCGGCGGGATCGTCGTGCTGCGGCGATACGGTCTGCGGCTCGGCGCCATCACCTTGGCGGCGGCCGCCGCCTGTCTTGCCGCCGGCCTGCGCCTGACAGCCGCCGACGTCGGGCCCGTTCCGGAGCTCGCCGCCGATGGCGCCGTCGTCGACGCGACCATGACAGTCACATCCGATCCGGCAGTCCGCGACGGACCCTACGGCGAGTTCGTCGTCGCCGAGGCGCGCATCACCGAGGTCACCGGGCGAGGCGTGACGACCGAGGTGCGTTCGCCGGTCCTGCTGTTCGGTGACATCGAGTGGAGCGACGTACCCCTCGGTGCATCGATACGCGCGGTCGGCCGTCTGGACGCCTCCGACGATGCGCGCCACGCCGCGGTGTTCCTCCCGAGCCGAATCGTCGACGTCGTCGGTGCGCCGGCCTGGTGGTGGCGCCTGTCCGAGCGATTACGTGCCGGCGTCGCCGAAGGAGTCGCGGCGGCGCCGCCCGACGAACAAGCGCTGGTGCCGGCCCTGGTCGACGGCGACGACCGCGAGATCTCCGACGAGCTGGCCGAGGCGTTCCGGGAGTGCGGGATGACCCACCTGCTCGCCGTGTCCGGCACCAATCTCACCCTGGTGCTGGCGTTCGTCCTGACCGTCGCGCGATGGCTGCGGGTTCGTGGCTATGCGCAGCTCGTCGTCGGTGTCGTCACCACGGCCGGATTCATCGTGCTGGCGCGACCCGATCCGAGCGTTCTGCGGTCGGCCGCGATGGGCGTCGTGGCGATCGCCGGCCTCGGCGCGGGAGGTCGACGGCGCGGCCTACGCGCGTTGGCGATCGCGATCGTCGTGCTCGTACTCATCGATCCGTGGCTGGCCCGCTCGGCCGGGTTCATCCTCTCGGTGCTCGCGACCGGGGCCATCCTGTTGCTGTCACCAGCCTGGACCCGGGCGATGGCGGCCTGGATGCCACGGGTGCTCGCCGAGGCGATCAGCGTGCCGCTGGCCGCCCAGCTGGTCTGCACCCCGGTCGTCGCGGTCTTGTCGGACCAGGTATCGATGGTCGCCGTCGTCGCCAACCTGCTGGCGGCTCCGGCCGTCGGGCCGGCGACCGTGCTCGGATTGATCGCCGGCCTGCTCGCCCTGGTCTGGCCGCCGTTGGCGCACCTGGTCGGCTGGGGCGCGTCCGGCGCGGCGTGGTGGATCGTCGAGGTTGCGCAACGGGGTGCCGCGCTGCCTGGCGCGAGCGTGGAGTGGACCGCCGACGGTCCGCGCCTGGCGCTGCTGGTGGTGATCTGCCTGGCGCTGATCGCCGCGATGCCCTGGCTGCTGCGGCGGCCGGTCGCCCTGGTGATCGCGGTCATCGCGACCGGCGTGTGGATCCTGCACCCGCCGACGCCCGGCTGGCCACCGGACGACTGGATCATGGTGGCCTGCGACGTCGGCCAGGGCGATGCGCTGATCCTCAACTCCGGTGCCGGATCGGCCGTCGTCGTCGACACCGGGCCGGAGCCCGCTGCGGTCGACCGCTGCCTTGACGGTCTGGACGTCGACGCGGTCGCTCTCGTCGTGCTGACTCATCCACATGCCGACCACATCGACGGGCTCGCCGGCGTCGGGGACGGCCGCCCGATCGGCGCGCTGGCACTGGCCTCGGGCATGTCGGACGACCCCGCATACTCACCGGTGACCGCGTGGACCGAGGCGCACGACGTACCGATCCACGAGCTGGCCTACGGCACCACCGGATCGGTCGGTCCGCTCTCGTGGACCGTGCTCGGCCCGGACCCGGGACTGGTTGCGAGCGTCGGCAGCGACGAGGCGATCAACGACGGCAGCGTCGTCTTGTCGGTGCGGACCAGGGGAGTGGCGCTCCTGCTGACCGGCGACGTCGAGACGTCGGCCCAGCAGTCGCTGCTCGCGTGGGGGCCCCAGGTCTTGCGGTCCGACGTCCTGAAGGTGCCGCACCACGGCAGCGCCGACCAGGATCCGGAGTTCCTCCAGGCAGTCGGACCGAGGCTCGCCGTCGTGAGTGTCGGCGCCGACAACGACTACGGCCACCCGTCGCCGCAGACTCTCGACCTGCTGGCCGACGAGGGCGCTGTCGTCGCGCGTACGGACGAGTCGGGAGACATCGCGGTGGTCGTCGAGGGCGGCGAACTCGGCGTCGTGACGCGATGACCTCGCCGCGGCTGATGTCGGTCGGTCGTGGGATGCTGAGCGCGATGGCTGCTGACGCGAATTCCGGCTTGGTCCGGCTGATCATCGGGCCTGCGGAGTTTCTCGCCGAGCGGGCCGTGGCCGAGGGTTTCGAGGCGGCCGCCGCCATGGACGCCGACTTCGACCGCACCGAGATCGACGCCTCCGACCTGGCGCCCGGTGCTCTGATCGAGCTGACCAGCCCGTCGTTGTTCGCCCGGGTTCGCGCCGTCGTCATCCGACAGCTCTCCGAGCTCGACGACGACGTCCACGACGAGCTCGTCGCCTACGCCGAGGCACCCGCTGCTGACGTCGTGATGATGCTCGTCCACTCGGGGAGCACCAAGGGCAAGCGCCTGCTCGACCGGCTCCGCAAGCTCGCCACAGTCGACGAGGTGCGCTGCGACGAGCCGAAGCCGTGGGAGCTTTCCCGCTACGTGTCGGCCGAGACCAAGCGGCACGGCGGTTCGATCACCAACGACGCCGCCGAGTTCCTGCTCGGCGCCGTCGGTCATGATCTGCGCGCGCTCTCGGCCGCTTCGCATCAGCTGGTCAGTGACTTCGCACCGCAGCGGATCACGATCGAGGTCGTACGCCGCTATCACGCCGGCCGGGCAGAGGTGCGTAGCTTCGACATCGCCAACGCGGCGATCGAGGGGCGGGTCGCGGACGCGATGGAGCAACTGCGTTGGGCATCCGGGCACAAGGTCGCGGCCGTGCTGGTGACCAGTGCGTTCGCGTCCGGGCTTCGGTCGCTGGCCCGGCTGCAGAGTGCGCCGCCCGGCCTACGCGACGGGGATCTCGCGCGTCAGATCGGCGTTCCGACGTTCCGGCTCAAGAACCTTCGCAGTCAGATGCGGTCCTGGACACCGGGTGGACTCGCCCAGGCGATTCAGGCCGTCGCGGCGGCCGACGTCAGTGTGAAGGGTGGGGCGGGCGACCCCGACCACGCGCTGGAGCGGATGGTCCTGGCGGTCGCCTACAGTCGCGTCCGGCGCTGACAGCCGGAGCGGTCAGAGTCTCAGAGCGACGCGTCGCGCTTGGCGATCGCGGACTTGCGGTTGGCGGCCTGATTCTTGTGGATCACGCCGGCCGACACGGCCTTGTCGAGCTTGCGGCTGGCGACCTGAGCGGCCTCGTGAGCCTTCTCGGCGTCCCCGGCGTCGGCCGCCTCGCGGAAGCGGCGAATGGCCGTTTTCAGGCTGGTCTTGACCGCCTTGTTGCGCTCGCGGGCAACCTCGTTCTGCCGGTTGCGCTTGATCTGGGACTTGATGTTCGCCACGGGGCAAGCCTCGGTTGTCGTCTGGAATGGTGTACGAAATGGGGTGCGCCGCGGTTCGGCCGGTGCCGCTGACACGAGACGCGACCGCCAACGCTACCAGCGCCGCCCGTAAGCGCCCAAATCCGGTCGGTGCCGCCGCCCGCCGGGATCCGCGCGACGCCTGTCGCACGAGCGCGGCAAGATAGCCGTCATGAGTTTCTCCGGGATCTCCGACGAAGCACTCGAGTTCTACGAGGGCCTCGCCGCCGACAACACCAAGACCTACTGGACGGCGCACAAGGAGGCCTACGACCAGTTGGTCCGCGGGCCGCTCGTCGAGATGTGCGAGTCGCTCGAGCCGGAGTTCGGGTCGGTGCATCTGTTCCGGCCTTATCGCGACGTCCGGTTCGCCAAGGACAAGAGCCCCTACAAGGAGCAGCAGGGCGCGACCGTCGGCCACTGCTACCTGCATATCTCGGCGAGTGGGCTGTTCGCCGCGGTCGGCTACTACCGGATGGCACCCGACCAGGTGACCCGCTTCCGCGAGGCGGTCGACGACGATCGCAAGGGCGCGGAGCTCGAGAAGGTGGTGTCCGCGGTGCGCGACACCGGCTACACCGTCGAAGGCGACACTCTGAAGACCAAGCCGCGCGGCTATCCCGCAGACCATCCGCGGATCGAGCTGCTCCGGCATCGTTCCCTGGTGGCGTGGACCGACTTCGGCGCGCCGGACTGGCTTGCCACCCCGTCCGCCGCTGACTGGGTCGCCGGGGCCTGGCGCGACATGCTGCCGATGCACGACTGGCTGGAGACCAACGTCGGGCCGTCGGAGCTCCCGCCACGCTGAGCGGGGTCCGAGTCGCCCGCGGCGCCCGTCGCGGTCAGACCCGGGCGCGTACGCACCAGGCCGAGGCCGTGACGTCGAACGGCGCCTCCGGCAGCAGCTTGGCGCACCCGGCCCGCAGCTCGGCTCGCTGGGCCGGGTCCAGCCGCGCGACGTAGGCACCGGCCGGACCGACTCCGAGCGTGTACGGCTCCCACCACTCGTCGAAGGTCTCGTAGTGGACCGTGACGGTCAGCCGGCTCCGCTCGACCTGTGTCAGCCCGGCCGCCTGGGCCAGCTCGGCGAGATGACCCTCGCGGGTCCCGGGCAGCCCGGACTCGTCGTCGACGCCTGGATCCATCGCGCGGACCGCCGCCCAGTAGGTCGAGAGCGGACCGGTCCCTCCCGCGTGGTCCCAGGAGCACGCGGTGACGATGCCACCGGGCCGCGTGACCCGGGCCATCTCGGCGAGCCCCGCGACCGGATCGGTCATGAAGTGCACGACGAGCTGGGCGAGCGTACGGTCGAAGCTGTCGTCGTCGAACGGCAACTGCTCTGCGACGCCGGACCGGACGTCGACTCCGGGGAAGCGGGCTCGGGCCGCGTCGACGAACGACGGCGACGGATCGACCGCGCTGACTGCGTCTGGACCGAGCCGCTCGATCAGCCGGGCCGTCAGCGCACCTGGCCCGCAACCCACGTCGAGCGCCTGCTGGCCGGCTTGGACCTCGGCCTGGTCGAGGAACGGCTCGGCCAGGCGGTCGGAGTAGCGGCCCATGAAGCGGCCGTAGGCGTCTGCGGAGACATCGAAACTCACGAGCCGGAAATATAGCCGTCCCGGCGCCGCACGGCAGCGGCCGAGGGTCACAAGTCCAACGAGTGGGTCAGTCCAACGAGCGGATCAGCGCGGCGTGCGTTCGCCGAGCAGCTCGGCGAGGTCGGCCAGCGGCGCGAGGTGAGTCAGCTTGTCGTGGTTGATGACCGACCAGACCCGCTGCACCGCGCCGTCCTCGATGTCGATCGTGAGGACGTTGACCAGTCGGCCGGAGGCGTCCAGGCATCGGGCGCCCGGCTGGCCGTTGACCTCGACGGGCTCGAGTGTGACCTCGCCGGGCTCGAACTGACGCTGGAAACCGGCGAGCAGCCGGGCGACCCGGTCGCCGCCGTCCACCGGGTTCGGGATCCCGTAGCCGTGCCCACCGCCGTCGCCGTAAAAGACGACGTCGTCGGCCAGCAACTCGACGAAGCTCTCGACGTCGCCGTCGCGACAGGCTGCGAGGAACCGCTCGGTGATCTCGGTGAGCTCATCGGGGGAGCTCGTGAAGCGTGGCCGTCCCTCGTCGACCCGGCGCCGGGCGCGGGTGGCGAGCTGACGGCAGTTGGCCTGGGTCTTGTCGACGATCGTGGCGATCTCGGCGTAGGAGAAGTCGAAGACGTCGTGCAGCAGGAAGACGGCGCGCTCGACCGGGGACAGGCTCTCGAGTACGACGAGGAAGGCGACCGACATGGTCTCGTCGAGCTCGACTCGCTCGGCCACGTCGGGCTCCGGATCGGTCAGCAGCGGCTCGGGGAGCCACGGCCCGACGTACTGCTCCCGTCGGACCCGCGCCGATCGCAGATGGTCGAGAGCGAGCCGGGTCGTGATCGTGGACAGGTACGACTTCGGTGAGTCGACCTGGGTGCCCGCCTCCTGAGTTGCCCGGTGGTAACGCAGGTAGGCGTCCTGGACGATGTCCTCCGCGTCGCTCACGCTGCCCACCATCCGGTAGGCGATCGAGAACAGCAGCGGCCGGAGGTCGTCGTGGACTGCGGTCTCTGTCACAGCTCCCCATCCTGCCTCGTCTCAGAGGTGAACACGATCAGGAGGAGTTATGAGAGTCTTCGTTGCCGGCGCCACCGGGGCCGTGGGCAAGCGACTGGTCCCGGCGTTGGTCGCGGCCGGCCATGATGTCGTGGGTACGACCCGGTCGGCGGCCAAGGCAGACCAGATCCAGTCGGCGGGTGCCGAGCCGGTTGTCGTCGACGTGCTCGATGCCGACGCCGTCCACGCCGCAGTGGCCGATGCGCAGCCCGAGATCGTCGTACATCAGGCGACGTCGCTGGCGGCGATGGGCACCAACCTGCGCAAGTTCGACGAGTACTTCGCCCAGACCAACCGGCTCTGGCGCGAGGGCACCGACCATCTGCTCGCGGCCGCCCGTGACGCGGGAGCACGTCGGCTCGTCGTGCAGAGCTACACCGGGTGGCCGAACATCCGCGAGGGCGGCCCGGTCAAGACCGAGGACGACCCGCTCGACCCGGATCCGCCGAAGGCATGCCGCCAGACGCTCGCGGCGCACCGCTACGTCGGCCAGGCGGTCCCGGCCGCCGAGGGCATCGAGGGCGTGGTGCTGCGGTACGGCGCGTTCTACGGCCCTGGGACGACGCTGTCGCCGGACGGCATCCACACGAACGCGATCCGCAAGCGGCAGTTCGCGATCATCGGCGCCGGCGACGGGATCTGGTCGTTCGTCCACATCGACGACGTGGCCAGCGCAACCGTGGCGGCCGTCGAGCGTGGTGAGCGGGGCGTCTACAACGTCGTCGATGACGAGCCGACGCCGGTGGCCGAGTGGCTGCCGTACCTGGCCGACGTCGTCGGAGCCAAGCCGCCGCGGCGCGTGCCGGTCTGGCTCGGCCGGCTGGTCGCCGGTGACTTCGCGGTCTCGATCATCAACGAGATCCGCGGCTCCTCGAACGCCAAGGCCAAGCGCGAGCTCGGCTGGCAGCCGAAGTACTCGAGCTGGCGCGACGGGTTCAAGGAGCTGGCCTAACCGGACCGGGCGGGTCGCTGCTAGTCGGCGGCCGCCCGCTCGGCGTCGGATCGCTCGACGCAGAACTCATTGCCTCCCGGATCGGCCAACACGACCCAGCCAGTGCCGTCGGGCTCGCGATGATCGGCGACCTGCGTCGCGCCGAGGCCGAGCAGCCGGTCGACCTCCTCGTCACGCGTGCGGTTGGTCGGCACGACGTCGAGATGGAGGCGATTCTTGACCGACTTGGATTCGGGCACCGGGATGAAGAGCAGACCCAGGTCCTGTCGCGGCGAGATGAGCAGCCCCTCGGGGTCGCCCGGGTTGTTCGGGTTGTCGGGGTCCTCGACGAAGTCCAGGGCTTGCGACCAGAACTCGACGAGTGGCTCCCAGCGGGCACAGTCGACGGTGACGTGGCGCAGACGAGCGGTCAAAGCGGCTCCTTGTCCAAGCGGCGGCGGGCGGCGGAGAGGATACGTCGGGCTTCGCGTCGTTGGAAGGCCGGCATCGTCGGGAGGCCGGGTGGCGCGTCGTGGGTCGATCGGAAGGCGAGCCAGCCGCCGAGGCCGATCAGGAGGTCGGTGACCGTCGTCGGGTCGGCGTCGATGGTGGCGACGCGAGCGTCGAACTCCGGACGGTCGGCCCACGCCAGGCTGAGCAGGAACAAGTCGGCCCAGCGCGGCCCGAGCCGCGACATGCCCCAGTCGACGATGACCGTCGTGCCATCCGGACGAATCAGCAGGTTGTCGTTGCGGACGTCCCAGTGGCATAGCGACTCGACCGGCAGCCGGCCGGCGAGCGCCGTGGCCCGCTCGGCGAGTTCGTCGGCTTGCGCGAGCGCCCACTCGGGCAGGAATCGAGCGGGGTCGGCCGCCATCGTGGCCCAGCCGCCGGCCCAGCGCCGCGCGTTGTCGGCCAGCGTGGTGATGGCCAGGCCGGCGGGCGGCGGGGTCAGCTCGGTCGACTGGGTCGCGACCGTCGACCAGACGGTGTCGGCCTGCGCCGGATCGTCGAGGTCGGGGTGGTGTCCGTCGACGTCCTCGAGCAGCAGCGCGACCCAGTCGCCGTCGTCGTGGTGGCCGAGCACCTGTGGGCGGTAGGCAGCCGGCCGCAGCGTGGACAACACCCCGATCTCGTGGCGGAAGAGCTCCGGCGTCTGCGGATTGAGGTCGGGGCCGACGGCCTTGACGAAGGCGTTCCTGCCGGCGGCCGTGCGGAGTCGCGCCGCGCAGCCCGGCGACATCCCACCCTGCTGCGTGACGGCGGTCGTCACGGGCGATCCGAGCTCCAGCTCGACCCAGGCTCGTACGCGCTCGGGGACCCGCTCGTACGCCAGGCGTAACCCAGCCGCTGACGGTGGCGCGGTCGACCTCACTGCCATCCGCGCCGCCGGGCCAGCCAGTCGGTGGTCGCCTCGGCGTACCACCGTTGATGGATGCGTAGCCACGGTGATGTCTCGGGGGCGGACTGGCTGGAGGATGCCCAGAAGTACCCGGCGAGCAGCGCCAGCGTGCCGTCGACGACGTCGGATTCCACGTCGCGGGTGGTCGCGCAGCGGGGCAGCCAGGCGTCGGCGTCGACGCCGTCGCCGTGCGCGCTGAGGAGAAGGCCGATCGTGTCGAGCGCGGGGTTGCCGAGCAGCGGCCAGTTCCAGTCGCAGATCCACACCGTGTCGTCGCCGTCGATCAGGATGTTGTCGTCGCGGACATCGGCGTGCACGATCGTGTCGCCGGCCATCGCCTCGTCGCCGAGCTCGGCGAGCCGCTCGCACTCGGGCACCCGCGGTCGCAGCCAGTCGGGCAGGTCGCCGTCGGATGCGACCTCCCAGTACGGCGGGTCCTCCACGAGGAAGCCGCGCAGCGGTGACCAGTCGTACGTGTTCGGGGCGGGTGTCAGGAGCTCGGCGGTCCGATCGATCGTGGCGAGCACCAGGCCGAGCTGGCCCGGGCGCCACGGCCGCTCGGGATGCGAGCCCGCGACGTCGTCGAAGCCGAGGATGACCCAGCCGTCGGCGTCGTGGGTCCAGCGCAGTCGCGGCGCCGGGATCGCGTCGGGGAGTGCCTCGAGCTTGCGGATCTCCTCACGGTAGCTGTCGGCGAACAGCTGCCGGGTCGCGTCGTCGGCCGCCTTGACGAAGGCACGGCGACCGTCGGCCAGCCGGAGCCGGGACGCGAAGCCAGGCGTGAAGCCGGCGCCCATCGACTCGGCCGCCACGACCTCGGCGCCACACCGCTCGGCGATCAGCGCGCGTACGTCGCCGGGCAGGTCGCTCCACGTCGGGCGGAGCGCCGTCGCGGTCTGCGGCACGGTCAGCGGAAGCACGCTTCGATCTTGGGGGAACCGCGGTCCAGGCGCGACTGGTTATCGGCCCGAGTCCCCGCGCCGCGACTCTCCCGTCGGACGTGTCCCGCGTGTGCCGGTGGGATCGCGGACGCTTGCTGACCGCGATCGCGACTTGGCCCGACAAGAGCATCGACATTGCGGGGACCGGAACCCCCGCGATGTCGATGCTCCGGTCGCCTACCGCCAGCGGGGCGATCAGCGGCCGACGGCGTACCCCTGCATGCCACGTGGGTTCGCCGCGGCCGACAAGACGCCGGACTCGGGGTCGCGATGGACCGCGCAGAGCTCGCCCTGGCTCCACGAGCCGTCGACGGTCACATCGTGCTCGCGGGCGCGCAGCGCGGTCACGACGTCGTCGCCGTGACGGGCCTCGACGACGAGGCTGGCCGGCTCGACCTGACGCGGATAGAACGAGCTCGGGAACGCCGCCGTGTGCCAGGCCGGCGCGTCGATGGCCCCCTGCAGATCGGGCCCGGAGCGCACCGGCTCCCGGCGCGCGACGTCGAGGAAGAAGTGGAACCCCCACTGGTCCTGGTTGTCGCCGCCCGGGGTGCCGAAGGCCATGACGGGTACGCCATCTCGCAGCGCGAGGGACGGCGAGAGTGTCGTACGCGGTCGTCGACCCGGCATGAGCGAGCTCGGCAGTCCCGGGTCCAGCCAGGTCATCTGGAGTCGCGAGCCGAGTGGGAAGCCGAGCGACTCGACGACCGGATTGCTCTGCAGCCAGCCTCCGCTCGGTGTCGCCGCGACCAGGTTGCCCCATCGATCGACGACCGCGACCTGACAGGTGTCGCTGTTCGGATCGCCACCGAGCCCCGAGCCCCGGCGGCCGAGCCTCGGGAGTCGCGGCTCGCGGCCGTCCGGCGCGCCGGGACGCAGCTCAAAGGAGGCCTGCTGGCCGATCCGGCGCCGGCGGTCCTTGTTGTACGGCTCGGACAGCAGCGTCTCGAGAGGTACGTCCTCGCCGGCGTCGCCGTACCACGCCTCCCGATCGGCGAAGGCGAGCTTCGCGCCCTCGACGATCAGGTGGATGTAGTCGGGTCCGTCCTCCGGCAGCTCCGACGGCAGCAGGGCGAGCTGCTGCAGGAACACCGGCCCCTGACTCCACGGGCCTGCCTTGCACACGGTCCAGCCGTTCCACTCGTGGCTGACCGGCGGCTCGTACGTCGCGGACCAGCCGGCGATGTCGTCGGCGGTGAGTGTGCCGGGATGCCGTTCGCCGGAGCTGTCTCTGGTCGGCCGGGCGGCTGCCTCGGCGAGCGCCTCGGCGACGAAGCCCTGCGACCAACTGCGCCGGGCGGCTTCGATCTGCGCCTCCCGATCGCCGCCGGCCCGCTCCGCCTCGTCGACGATCCGCTGCCAGGTCGCCGCCAGCGCGGGATTGCGTAGCAGCGCACCGCCGACAGGCGCCAGTCCATCGGTCAGATAGAGCGCCCCCGACGTGGTCCACTCGGTGCGGAACGTCTCGCGCATCCGCTCGATCGTGTGGGTCAGCTGGTGTACGGCGGGGTGGCCTCGCTCGGCGTAGCCGATCGCGTACGACAGCACCTCGCGCACCGACTTGGTCCCATGGTCGCGAAGCAGCAGCATCCAGGCGTCGAAAGCGCCGGGCACGGCCGCCGCGAGCGGGCCCGAGCCGGGAACCAGGTCCAGACCGAGGTCGGTGTAGTGGTCGATCGTCGCGCCGGCCGGAGCCGGACCCTGGCCGCACACCAGGGTCGGCTCGCCGCCGGCGGTCGCGAACAGGATCGGGACCTCGCCGCCAGGACCGCATTGGTGCGGCTCGACGACGTGCAGGACGAACCCCGCCACGACCGCCGCGTCGAACGCGTTGCCACCGCCCTCGAGCACCGCCATCGCACTCGATGTCGCCAACCAGTGGGTCGAGGACACCATCCCGAAGGTGCCCTGGAGTGTCGGCCTGGTGGTGAACATCGACCGGGGCGGGTCAGGTCACAGACCGCGGAGCCGCAAGACGACGCCCGCATGGTCGGACGGCCACAGCCCGGTCGCCGGGTCGCGGTCGGTCACCTGGTTGCCGACGATCCGGCCTCGGTCCACCTGCAGCGGACCGCCGGATGCCGTACGCCCGAAGACGAAGTCGATCCGGTGGTCGAAGCCGTCCGCGGTCGGGTCGTTGACCAGCTCCGACAGGCCGGACGTCCAGCCCTGCTCGGCCGTGGCGAACTGCAGCCACTCGTCGGTGAAGCCACCAGATCCGGTGATGAGCTCGTACGGCGCCTTGTGCGGCACATGGTCCTGCGGCTTCACCGAGCTGTTGAGCGGGTCGGTGTTGCAGTCGCAGACGAACACGTTGGTCCGGCCCTGCGCCGGTGCGTTGCCCAGCAGCTCGGCAGCCTGCGCGAGTGCGAGGTCGGAGCTGAACGCCTCGAGGTGGGTGTTGATGAACCGGAAGCGGGTCGACCCGGCCCGGACGTCGACCCACTGATAGCCGCGGTCGAAGTTCAGAGTGTGGCCGAGGATGTCGACGTCCAGATTGTGCGTGTAGATCGCGCCGCCGTCGTCCTGAGCTGTGAGGCCGTCCTCGACCCGCATCAGGATGACGTCGCGCATCGTCAGACGAACGTCGCGGGCGTCGGCGCCGATGGTGCCGTTGAACGGGCTGCCGGTGAAGCTCGGCGCCTCCACATCGGCCCGGTTGCCGACCGAGACCGCGGTGTAGTGCTCACCGCGGGCGTCCAGCGCGTCGAGCAGGAGCTGGAGGAAGTCGTAGTCGACGTGGGTCGCATTGGGTACGGCGACCTGGTCGAGCTGCAGCGGTCCGGAGCGCCAGAGCGCGACCTCCTGGAGTCCGACCAGATCCGGCTCGGTCTGGACGATCTCGTCGGCCAGCAGACCCGCCCGTACCGGGAAGTTGGTCTGGTCCACGATGTCTCGCGTCACGTGGGTGGCGTTGCCGAGTGCGACCAGCACCTGCTGCGGCGTGCCGCCGGCCGCCTGCGCCGCGAGCGCGGCCAGGACCGGCCGGTTGATGTCCGCGCCCAGGTAGAGGTTGCGGGTCATCGCCGTCACCGGCTTGCCGGGTCGCGGCTTCGCGTCGGCGGTCCCTCCTGCGAGAGAGCCGACGGCGAGTGTCAACACCGCTGCCAGGCCAAGGATGCGTGCACGACCGATCATGGATCTTCCCTCCCGGAGACTCGCCGCACATCCTTCATGGCGCATCGGCGAGTTGTCCATCGTGCTTCGGCCATCGACGCCGAACTGTTGACTTTGGACCCTAGGCCGCCGACCGCTCATGGATCGATGCTCGGGCGTACCGCGTCGAGGGGACGACCATGGCAGCCGACACCGCCGATCAGGTTCCAGACAACAGTCCGCCCGAGGTCAAGCAGCGGGCCGCGACAAAGGACGCCCGAGTGCCGGTGTTCGATCCGACCGTCGGCGTGCCGCTGGCCACCGCCCCGGAGGGGGAGCCGCGACATCGGCTGGTGGTGATCGGCGACTCGCTGTCGCACGGCTTCCAGAGTGGAGCCATCTTCAACACCGACATCTCGTATCCGGCGATCATCGCGTACGAGCTCGGCTGGCCGGACTTCCGCTTCCCCAGGTATCCCGGAGTCGGCGGCCTGCCGCTCAACGTGGAGTACCTGTTGCGCGATCTGGAGCACCGGTACGGCACCAGCCTCAGCTTCTGGGAGGTGCCGCTGGCGTTGTTCCGCGCCCGCGGGTTCATGGACGAGGTCGAGGACTACTGGGAGCGCGGCGCCGGCCTGACGGTTCCGGCCCTGTCGACCCGCAATCATGCGCTGGCGGTGTACGGCTGGGATCTGCGTGACGCGTTGTCGAAGTCGGCGAAGTCCTGCCGCGACGTGATCAAGCGGCCGAACGACGACGTGCTCAACCAGATCGTCGAGAACAACGGCGAACGCGCCGCGCTGCGGGTCTATCCGAACAATCCGAGCGAGCCGGCCTGGGAGCAGGAGACCCTCTTCGATGCCGCCGCCGCGCTCGGCGAGGAGAAGGACGACGACACCGACTGCGGCATCGAGACGCTGATCGTGTTCCTCGGCGCCAACAACGCGTTGAAGTCGGTGACCGACCTGAAGGTCTCCTGGAGCGAGGACGACGGCTTCCAGGACATGGCCAAGAAGAACAAGTACACGGTGTGGCAGCCGGCGCACTTCAAGACCGAACTGGCGGCCGTGGTCGAGGCGGTCAAGAACATCAAGGCCCGGCACGTGATCCTGTGCACCGTGCCGCACGTGACGGTCGCCCCGATCGCCCGCGGCGTCGGCAGCAAGATCGAGCCCCGCTCCCGCTACTTCCCCTACTACACCCGGCCCTGGATCGGCGACGACGAGTTCGACAAGGACCAGGACCCGCATCTCACGGCGGCCGAGGCCCGGGCCGTCGACTACGCGATCGACGAGTACAACGACGCGATCGAGACCGTGGTACGCGAGGCGCGGACCGGGTCGGCGAACGATCCCGCTCGGGACTGGTACCTGATGGACATCGCCGGCTTCCTCGATCGGCTGGCGGCGCGGCGCTACATCACCGACGTCAACGCCCGGCCGCCCTGGTGGACGCAGTACCCGCTGCCGGCCCGAGTCGCCGCGCTTCGGCCGACGCCGGACTCGCGCTTCACCGTCGGCGACGGACGCGGCGGCCGAGGACAGGGCGGGCTGTTCTCCCTGGACGGCGTGCATCCGACGACAGTCGGCTACGGGATCGTCGCGCAGGAGATGATCAACATCATGCGGCTGGCCGGGGTCGAGTTCCGTACGGCCGGTGGAGCGGTCCGGCCGGATCCGGTCACGGTCGACTTCGATCGGCTGATCCGGCGCGACACCCTGGTCCGGACGCCGCCGCAGATCCTCACCGCCGGCGTCGAGATCCTGGGCTGGGCCGACGACACGCTCGACTGGGTCAAGCGGGCGCTGAGCTTCCGAGCCTGACGCCCGCCCGAAGCCTGGACCCTCGCTGTGCGAGCATGCCTGGGCATGGGACGCGCACTCGTCGGACTTGCCACCGGACTGCTCCTCGCCGTACCGATCACGCCGCTGAGCGGAGCCGTCGCGGTCGAAGCCGACACGGTCGGGCAGGCCGCATCGTCGGCCGCCGCCCGGACGCACACCGACCGCGAGCGGCGCTATCAGCGCAAGGTCTTCCACTGGACCAACGTGGCCCGTCGCCGGCACGACCTGCCACCGCTGCACCGGATCAAGTGCCTGCGCCGGATCGCGGTGCGCTGGTCGGAGCACCTCGCGGCGTCCGGCGACTTCGAGCATCAGCACCTGAACGTGATCTTCCGCCGCTGCGACGGCGCCCGCTCGGCCGGTGAGAACATCGCCCGCGCCGGCGTCTCGCCACGGGCGATGGTCCGGTTGTGGATGAACTCACCCGGACATCGCGCGAACATCCTCAACCGGCGCTACACGCACCTCGGTGTCGGCGCGGCGGTCCGCAACGGTCAATGGAGCGGCGTCCAGGACTTCGCCCGGATCCGCCGCTAAAGCACGCCGAGCAGCCGGCGGTGCGTCATCCGACTTCTCACGCCACGGCGTCAGCGACCGCCGTGACGAAGCCGTCGAGCTGCTCGTCGGTCACGGCCAGGCTCAACGCGAAGTAGCCGCGGCCGGCGGTGTAGTAGCCGCGGTCCAGCAGCTCGAGGAACAGCAGCTCGCGAAGCCGCTCGTCGGCGCCGGCCAGATCCTCGACGCGGCGGATCGGCGCGGTGGTTGCATGGACGGTCATCAGGGTGCCGAGTCCGGTGACCTGGTACGGCGCTCCGGCCCGGCCGAACACGTCGTTCAGCCGGTCGCGCAACGCGTCGCCGCGGGCGGTGTGGCGCTCGGCGACCTCCGGTGTGTAGACGCGAGTGAGTCCGGCGTGACCGGCGAGCATCGACGCCAGGTTGTTGTTGAACGTGCCGGCGTGGGGGAGCGCGGTCGGGCTCGACGGGTCGAAGACCGCCATCACATCGGCCCGGCCGCCGAACGCACCGAACGAGAAGCCGCCGCCGAGGTACTTCCCGAGCGTCGTGAGATCGGCGTCGATGCCGAGCAGCGGTTGCGTGCCAGCGCGGCCGATCCGGGAGGTCATGACCTCGTCGAGGATCAGCAGCGCCCCGGCCTGGTCGCACGCCGTACGCAAGGCGCGGAGGAACTCCGGCTCGCCGGGGATGCAGCCACCTGCGCCTAGCATCGGCTCGACCAGGACGGCGGCCAGCGCGTCGGCGTGCTGCTCGATGAGCCGGACGGCCTGCTCCGCGTCGTTGTACGAGCCGAGCACGACGTCGTACGGCGCGTTCACCGGCGACTCGTCGTACGGGAAACTCAGCAGCCCGCCGTGGTAGCCGCCGCGGAAGGCCAGGCTCCGGTCGCGGCCGGTGTACGCCCGGGCGGCCGCCAGCGCCATCAGGTTGGCCTCGGTGCCGGAATTGGTGAACCGGACCCGCTCGATCGTGGGGAACCGCTCGCACAGCGCGTGCGCCATCGCGACCTCGCGGGCCGTGTGCGCGCCGGGCCCGATGCCCTGGCCGAGTGCGCCGGTGACGGCCTCGGCGATGACCGGGTCGGAGTGCCCGTACAGCCCGGCGGAGAAGTTGCCGAGCAGGTCGACGTACTCGTGCCCGTCGACGTCCTCGAGCCGGCTGCCCTCGGCTCTCCCGATCCGGATCGGGAACGGCGGGTGATAGAGCACCGTGCGGGTGTTGCCGCCCGGGAGCAGGCCGACGGCCGCCTCGTGCAGGGCGCGGGTCTTCGGTCGGCGGTCGACGTAGTGTTGCCGCGCAGCGGCCAGAGCCTCGTCGATCTGGTCGGTCGTCGTCGTCACCCGGTCAGTCTGGCGCAACCCCCTGGCCGACGATGCCGGACGCCGGATCTGGCACGGTGTCCTTGACGATGGTGGGGCGCCCGGAGACGATTGCACTGTGAGCAACACGTTGAGGATTACGCAACAGCGATGAGAGTCCTGATCGCCGACGCCTTTCCGGAGAGCCACCGCGCTCGTCTCGCCGAGCGGGGTCACGACGTCGTCTTCGAGCCGGACACGACCGCCGACCAGCTACCCGAGCGGATCGCCGGTTTCGAGGCCCTCGTCGTACGGAGCACCCGCGTCACCGCCGAGACCCTCAACAAGGCCGACGCACTCCGGGTCGTCATCCGGGCCGGGTCCGGAACCAACACCATCGACACCGAGACCGCGACCGAGCGCGGCATCCACGTCTGCAACGTGCCCGGCCGCAATGCGGTGGCCGTCGCCGAGCTCGCCTTCGGCCTGCTGCTCGCCCTCGACCGGCGGATCCCCGACAACGTCCACGATCTGCGCGAGGGCGAGTGGAACAAGAAGCGCTACGCGAAGGCCCGCGGCATCCTGGGCCGCGACATCGGCGTCGTCGGCCTCGGCCAGATCGGGCTCGCCTTCGCCGAACGGTCCGCCGCGTTCGGCGCCCAGGTCCATGCCGTCGCCAAACCCGATCGGGACCCCGAGAAGGCGGCCCGCGCGGATGCGGTCGGCATCACCTGGGTCGAGGACCTACCGACGCTCGCCCGCAGCTGCGACGTGCTGTCCTTCCACCTGCCGGCCGCTGCCGGGACCCGCGGGCTGGTCGACCGGGACCTCCTCGCCGAGGTACGGCCCGGCGCGATCATCCTCAACACCTCGCGCGGTGAGATCATCGACGAAGACGCGCTGATCGAGGCGATGGACGCCAAGGGGATCCGGGCCGGGCTGGACGTCTACGTCGACGAGCCGGGTCGGTCGACCGGACAGATCGACTCCCGGATCGCCCGGCATCCGAACGTCTACGGCACCCATCACATCGGGGCGTCGACCGAGCAGGCCCAGCAGGCGATCGCCGAGGAGGTCGTACGGATGCTCGACGCCTACCAATCCGGCGAGGTCTTCCATTGCGTCAATCTCGATCCCGAGACGGTCGGCTGACCATGCGGCCGCCGCGGCTGCACGTCGTCGGCTCGGAGCTGGCCTCCGAGCTCGCCGAGGTCGGCTACGAGTCGCTCACCCCCGACAACGCGGCCCGGCTTCGCCAATTGGCCAGCGACGGCGCCTTCGTCCGGACGCCGGAGCCGTCGTACGTGGTCTACGAACTGGCCTCCGGCGGACATCGGCAGACCGGCGTGGTCGTCGAGGTCTCCATCGACGACTACCGGGCGGGCCGGATCCAGGCCCACGAGGGCACCGACCCGACCCGGGTCGCGCGGCTCGGCGAGGTGCTCGACGCCACCCGGCTCGAGCTGGTGCCGCTCACCCTGACCCACGACCCGTCGCCGGAGCTCCGGTCGGCGCTGGCGGCGACATCGGCCGGTGAGCCGGACGTACGGATCAGCACCGAGCGGGTCGACCAGGCGGCCTGGGTCGTGCGCGACCCGGAGGTGGCCCGGGCGATCGACACTGCGTTGCCCAAGACGCCCGCCCTCTACATCGCCGACGGCCACCACCGGATCGCCGCGGCCGAGCGCTACGCAGCGGGCCGGCCCAGCAGTGGCGGCGAGCGACGTCCGGTCGACTTCGTGCTCGGCGCGCTGTTCCCGTGGGACGAGGTGCGGATCCTCGGCTACCACCGCAGCGTGGGCCGGCCCGAGGGCTCGACCGCCGATCTGGTTGCGGCGTTCGCGCGGCAGCCCGCGGTGGAGAGCATCGAGGAGTGCGACACGGCCGAGGCGGCCGCGCCGGCTCCGGGCCGGATCGCGATGCAGCTCGACGGCCGGTGGTATCAGATCCGGCTGCGACCGCCGCCCGAGGACGCTGGACCCCGCGAGTCCCTCGACCTGGCGATCCTCGAGTCCGACGTGCTCGGTCCGGCATTGGGCATCGCCGACCCGGTGTCGGACTCCCGGGTCGTGCCGGTGCCCGGGACGGTCGACCCGGTCACGCTGGCAGCGCGCTGCGCCGAGCGGGACGAGATCGGATTCCTGCTGTATCCGCCCACGACCGACCAGGTCCGGGCGGTGTCCGACGCCGGCCAGGTGATGCCGGCCAAGGCGACCTGGTTCGACCCCAAGGCTCGCACCGGACCCTTCTTCCGCGACCTGAGCTGACCCGGTACGTACGCTGTGCCGGTGACGATGCCGCTCGCCCCGCCGTACCCACTCGAGCCCGGTCGCGAGGAGATGCTCGCGATGCTGGAGCAGACCGCCGCCGCGGTCGTGGACTTCGTCGAGGGGCTGCCGCGGGCGCCGTCGGCCGGGCCTGGCCTGGTCGATCCACTGCGAAGCGATCTGCTGGCACCTCCGGCCGACCAGCCGAAGGCATTCGCCGGGCTGCTGGACCAGTGGCGGCAGGCCGCGGCCCATGCCGTCGAGACGGCCGGACCGAGCTACCTCGCCTACATCCCCGGCGGCGGGCTCTTCACGGCGGCACTCGCCGAGCTGCTGGCCCAGTCGTTCAACCGCTACACCGGCGTCTCGGCGCTCGCGTCGGGTCCGGTCTCGATCGAGCACGGGGTGCTGCGTTGGCTGTGCGACGTCTTCGGCCTGCCGGGCAGCGGGAGCGGACTGGTGACGACCGGTGGGTCACTCGCCACGCTGGCCGCCCTGGTCGCGGCTCGACACGACCGGCTCGGTGACGAGTTCGCCGACGGCACGCTCTATGTCACCGACCACACCCACCGGTGCGTGGCGAAGGCGGCGCTGATCGCGGGCATCCGCGCCGACCGGCTCCGGACTGTCGCCACCACATCCGAGCGGCGGATGGACCTCGACGACGCGGCTCGTTTGATCGCGGCCGACCGAGCCGCCGGGCTGCGGCCGTTCGCCCTCGTCGGCACGGCCGGCACCACCGACACCGGCGCGGTCGACGACCTGACCGAGCTGAGCCGGCTGGCCCGTCGCGAGGACCTGTGGTTCCACGTCGACGGTGCGTACGGCGGCTTCTTCCAGCTCACCGAGCGGGGTCGCGAGCGGCTGGTCGGCATCGAGACGGCCGACTCGATCGTGCTCGATCCGCACAAGGGCATGTTCCTGCCGTACGGCACCGGGGTGGTGCTGGTGCGTGACGAGGCGACGCTGAGAGCGCCGTTCGCGAGTCGGGGGCAGTACCTCCAGGATCTGAGCGACGACGAACAGCTGCCGGACTACGCCGATCTGGGTCCGGAGCTGACTCGCGACTTCCGTGGCCTGCGGCTGTGGCTGCCGCTGCATCTGCACGGCGTGGCGGCGTTTCGCGATGCGCTGGACGAGAAGCTGGACCTGGCGGCCGAGGCCTACGAGGCGCTGTCGGCCGATCCCCGGATCGACGTCGCCTGGCGGCCCGACCTGACCGTCGTGGTCTTCAGCCTGCGCGACGGCGACGAGGCCGCCCATCAGGGGTGGCTGCGGCGGATCAACGCGAGCGGCCGGATCTTCTTGTCGAGCACCCGGGTGGACGGCCGGTTCGTGCTGCGGCTGTGCGTGCTGTGCCACCGTACGCACGCTGACCGGATCCGCGAGGCGGTCGACATCATCCGGCGTACCGCGCCCTGACCGACCCGGCGGCGGAAGACTTGCAGTCGTGGTCGCCAGGACGGCCACGATCGCAAGTCTCTCGTTCAACGGCGGGTCAGGATCACCCGAGCGCCGTCGGCCGGCGCCAATGTGACGTTGCGGGCGATCGTGGACTCGGATCGCGGCGTCGCCGGCCGGACCTCGAACCGGGTCAGCACCTCGCGGAGCACGACCTCCGACTCCATGAGCGAGAACCCGGCGCCGATGCAACGCCGGACGCCGCCCCCGAACGGCAGCCAGGTGTGGCTCGACGGCGGGTCGTCGCCGAGGAACCGCTCCGGCCGGAACCGATCCGGGCTCGGGTGCTGGCGCGGGTCGCCATGCACGAGGCCGATCGCCGGCATCACCGAGACACCGGCCGGCAGGTCGTAGCCGGCGACCGTGGTCGGCTCGGTGAGCAGCCGGCCGACCTCGAAGATCACCGGATGCAGCCGCAGCGTCTCCTTGGCCACGGCCGAGAGGTAGTCATCGTCGCCGGCGTCGGCCGCTCGCCGGGCAGCGGCCTGTGCTGCCGCGTTGCGGGCCAGTTCGTGCAGCGCCCACGCCAGCGCCGTCGCCGTCGTCTCGTGCCCGGCGAGCAGCAGCGTAATCAGGTGGTCGCGCAACTGCTCGTCGGTCCACGTGGCTTCCGGTGCCGCGAGCAGCCGGGACAGTACGTCCTGGCGGTTCGCGATGTCGCCAGCGCCACGACGGTCGGCGATCTCGGCGTAGAGCAGGTCGTCGAGCCGCTGCTGGACGTCCCGATGCCGTCGCCATGGGCCGTACTCGCGCAGCTTGGGGTAGTAGCCCGCGAGCATGATCAGCGGACTCACCGAGACCACCCGCTCGACCAGGGGGCGGAGCCGGGCCAGCCGGGTCCGGTCGGTGACGCCGAAGACGACGCGCATGATGACCTCGAGCGTGACCGCCTGGAAGCGCCGATGGAGCGCGACCGGCACGCCGGACGGCCAGTCGCCGATCTGCTCCCGGGTGATCTCGGCGACCAGGTCCCGATAGCCCCGCAGCGCGGCGCCGCTGAAGGCCGGCATCAGCAACCGGCGGGCCGCGAGATGGTCGTCCTCGTCGAGCAGCAGCAGCGAGTTCGAGCCCATCAGCGGCTCGAGGACCTTGTTGCTCTCGCCGGCGTGGAATGTCGCTGGCGGCCCGGCGAACACCTCGCGGATGACATCGGGCCGCGCGACCACGACCAAACGACGTCGGCGCGGCGCGATCCGCAGCAGGAACACGTCGCCGTACCGCTGTCGCAGGGTCGGCAGCCAGCGGTGTCGATAGCGCCCGAACAGGTACGTCTGGACCAGCATCGGCAGCCGCGGCCCCGGCGGTAGCGACGACACTGCGCTATCCGAGGGAGGCGAAGGCCCGCACCGGGAAGGTCCCCATGCCACGGACCTTGACCGGGACGGCGCTGAACCGGAACCCGTCGGCGGGCAGCCGGTCGAGATTGGTCAGGTGCTCGCAGACCGGGACGTCCGCCGCGAGCAGGGCCGAATGCACCGGCCGCTCCCCGGTGCTGGTGTCGTCGATGTTGAGCGAGTCGATGCCGACGAGGGCGGCGCCGGACTCGACGAGGAGGGCCGCTGCGTCGGCGGTCAGGAATGGGTGATCGTGAAAGTACGCCTCGGTGCCCCAGTGTCGGGCCCAGCCGGTGTGGACGAGCACCGCCCGTCCTTCGACGTCGTACGGGAGCAACTGCTGCCGGTCGACAGCGCGGCCCGCCATGCCCGTGACGTCCACGACGACCGCGTCGAGATCGGCCAGGCGCTCGAGCGGGAGGCCGGCCAGGTCGATGCCGTCGGCGTAGCGGTGGAACGGGCTGTCGAGGTAGGTGCCGGTGTTGGCGCAGAGCTGGATCGACCCGATGTGGAACTCGGTGCCGGGCGCGTAGTGCTCGCGACTGGCCTCGCGGCTGACGACGTCGCTGATCACCGGCGCCGGCAGGCCCGGGTACGTGATCATCCCGTCCTGGACGGTGTGACTGAGGTCGATGTGCGTACGACCGGCGGCCGACGCGTTGACTGGGGCGGCAGCGGCGGCGCGTTTGTGCCGTTCCTCGACGATCGACTTGTTGCGGATCCGGGTCTCGCCGACCATCAGCAGCCGCAGATCGCGGACGATGTACTCGGCGAGGTCCGTGTCGGAGATGTCGTCGCCGTCGATGTCGAGCCGGAACCCCTGACCCTGGATGCCGCCGCCGTTCGCGAAGTCGATCTCGAAGTCGAACTGGACGCGGCGATCGCCGGTGTCTGTCGTGCTCACCTGTCGGCCTCTCCTCTCGGTCGATGCCACCAGCATCTCTCGCCACACCGGCGGTCATGCGAGGATTTCTCTGTGTCCGCCCCTCGTCCCGGTTCGACCGACCCGTCGGTCATCCGCAACTTCTGCATCATTGCCCACATCGACCACGGCAAGTCGACGCTGGCGGATCGGATGCTGCAGCGGACCGGTGTGCTCGACGAGCGGACTATGCGAGCGCAGTACCTCGACCGGATGGACATCGAGCGCGAGCGCGGCATCACGATCAAGAGCCAGGCGGTCCGACTGCCGTTCACGCCGGAGGCCGACGGCCCGTCGTACATCCTGAACCTGATCGACACCCCCGGCCACGTCGACTTCTCGTACGAGGTCAGCCGCAGCCTCGCCGCCTGTGAGGGCGCCGTGCTGCTGGTCGACGCGGCCCAGGGGATCGAGGCCCAGACGCTGGCCAACCTCTATCTGGCCGTCGAAGCCGATCTCCATGTCATCCCCGTGCTGAACAAGATCGATCTGCCGAGCGCGCAGCCGGACCGCTATGCCGCCGAGATCGCGCACATCATCGGCTGCGACGTGTCCGACGTGCTGCAGGTGTCGGCCAAGACGGGGGAGGGCGTCGAGGAGCTGCTGGCCGAGATCGTCGACCAGATCCCGCCACCGTCCGGCGTCGCCGACGCACCGCCACGGGCGCTGATCTTCGACTCCATCTACGACACCTACCGCGGCGTCGTCACCTATGTCCGGGTCGTCGACGGCAAGCTCACCCATCGCGACCGGATCAAGATGATGTCGACCGGGGCGGTCCACGAGATGCTCGAGGTCGGCGTCATCGCTCCCGAGCCGACCAAGGCCGACCAGATCGGCGTCGGCGAGGTTGGCTACCTCATCACCGGCGTCAAGGAGGTACGCCAGTCGCGGGTCGGCGACACGGTCACGGCGGCGACGAAGGGCGCGACCGAGGCGCTCAGCGGCTATCGGCACCCGAACCCGATGGTCTTCGCCGGGCTCTACCCGATCGATGGCGACGACTACCCAGACCTGCGCGAGGCCCTCGACAAGCTGCAGCTCAACGATGCGGCGCTGACCTTCGAGCCGGAGACGTCCGGGGCGCTCGGCTTCGGCTTCCGCTGCGGGTTCCTCGGCCTGCTGCACATGGAGATCGTCCGGGAGCGACTCGAGCGGGAGTTCGACCTCGACCTGATCTCGACCGCGCCCAACGTGGTCTACCGGGTTGTGATGGAGGACGGCACCGAGCACACGGTGACCAACCCGAGCGAGTTCCCCGAGGGCAAGGTCGCCGAGGTGCACGAGCCGGTCGTCCGGGCGACGATCCTGTCGCCGAGCGACTACATCGGCACGATCATGGAGCTCTGCCAGAGCCGGCGCGGCTCGCTGCAGGGCATGGACTACCTGTCCGAGGACCGGGTCGAGCTGCGCTACGTGCTGCCGCTGGCCGAGATCGTCTTCGACTTCTTCGACGCTCTGAAGTCGCGTACGCGGGGCTACGGCAGCCTCGACTACGAGCCGACCGGCGACCAGGAGGCCGACCTGGTCAAGGTCGACATCCTGCTGCACGGCGATCCGGTCGACGCGTTCAGCGCGATCGTCCATCGCGACTCGTCGTACGACTACGGCGTCGCACTGGCCCAGAAGCTCAAGAAGCTGATCCCACGCCAGCAGTTCGAAGTGCCGATCCAGGCGACGATCGGTACTCGGATCATCGCCCGCGAGACGGTACGCGCGCTGCGCAAGGACGTACTCGCCAAGTGCTACGGCGGCGACATCACCCGCAAACGCAAGCTCCTCGAGAAGCAGAAAGAGGGCAAGAAGCGGATGAAGATGGTGGGCCGCGTCGAGGTGCCGCAGGAAGCGTTCATCGCCGCTTTGTCCACAGATAACTCAGACACTTGATACAAATCATGCTCGGTGTATGTGATCCTATAGCGGCACATACACCGAGCATGTCGACCCGGCATGGCAGGCGCCGACCACGAAAGGTAATGTCCTCGACGCGTGCCGTTATGGGCCGATCCTCGTACGGCCGAAAGCATGGGGAGGGTGAGTGAGTCGCTCCGCATCGGAGGCTGACCGCCCCGGGTCATCGAGGCCCGCGGTGATGCGTCGATGACGGAGTCGCCCTCACGACTTCAGCGCCTTCTGCCCGAGACGCGAGCCGCCCGCGTGATGGCACTGGCCACCTTGATCAACGTCGCCGGCAGCGGCATCTACATCGTCGTCGCCGTCCTCTACTTCACGCGGATCGTCGGCCTCAGCGCCACGCAGGTCGGCATCGGACTGTCGATCGCCGGCCTGTGCGGACTGCTGTCCGGCGTGCCGATGGGGCACCTCGGCGACCGGATCGGCGGTCGCGAGCTGATCATCGTGCTGCTGCTGTTCGGCGCCCTGGCGGCGGCCGCGGCCGCGTTCGTCGAGACCTACTGGCAGTTCGTCCTCCAGGCCAGCGTGCTGGCGATCTTCGACCGCGGCTCGGCAGCTGTGCGAAGTGGCCTGATCGCGTCGACCTCGACCGGACCCGAGCGGATCCGGACCCGGGCCTATCTACGGTCGGTGACCAACGTCGGCCTCGCTCTCGGCGGCGGAGCAGCCGCCTTGGCGCTGATCTCGGACACCAAGGCCGCCTACGTCACGGTCATCCTGATCAACGCAGCGAGCTATGCCTCGGCGGCGCTGGTCCTGCGCTACTACCCGCACATCGACGCCGTCCCGGCCGAGGACGGCGCACCCATCTCCCAGGTCTTCCGCGACATGCCGTACGTCGTGATGACCGCGCTCATGGCAGCGATGGCCGTGCAGTACTCGATCCTCGACGTCGGCGTGCCGTTATGGGTCGACAACTACACGACGGCCCCGGCCTGGATCATCTCCCTGCTGTTCGTGCTGAACACCGTGGTCGTCGTGCTGTTCCAGGTCGCGGTGAGCCGACGCGTCGAGACCGTCGCCGTCGCGGCTCGCGTGATCTCGTTGTCCGGCATCGTGTTCTGGCTGTCCTGTGTGCTGTTCGCCGCCAGCGGGGGACGCCCGACCGGGTGGGCCATCACCTGTCTGGTGGCGGCCGGCGTGGTCCACGTCATCGGGGAGCTGATGCAGGCGGCCGCCCAGTTCTGCCTGGGCCAGGAGCTGGCGCCCAACAACGCGCAGGGGCAGTACCAAGGGCTGGCCAGCACCGGCTTCTCGCTGTCGGCGATGATCGCGCCGACCGTGATCACGCTGCTGCCGATCAAGCACGGCGCTGTCGGATGGTGGATCCTCGGCGGCATCTTCGTGGCGTTGGGCGCCCTGCTGGTGCCGACCGTCGCATGGGCCCAGCGGACCCGGAGCCGATTCATGGTGCCGGCCGTCGCCGACTGACCGAGGTCGTTCACGCTCTGTTGCCGGGCCGTGGCGTGCTCTACGGTCTAACCCAACGAAACGCCGACTGCTCTCGAGGACCCCATGACCCAGCCTGTGACCAGTGCCGCGACGGTGGCCGACGACCTCTCGATCGTGGAGAACCGGGCCGCGAACGTCGCCGAGATGTTCCTCGCGCGCGTGCGCGAGACGCCGGACCACGAGGCGTACCGGTATCCGGTCGGCGACACCTGGCAGTCGCGGACCTGGCGGCAGACCGGCGATCAGGTCAAGCGGTGGGCCGCCGGGCTGATCGCACTCGGCGTCGAGTCGGAGCAGCGGGTGGCGATCGCGGCCGGCACCCGCTACGAGTGGATCGTCGCCGACCTCGCGATCATGTGCGCCGGTGCGGCGACCACGACCGTCTATCCGTCCTCGATCGCCGACGACGTGGGCTACATCCTGGCCGACTCGCAGAGCCAGGTCGTCTTCGCCGAGGACGACGCCCAGATCGCCAAGATCCGCGAGCATCGGGAGGACCTGCCGGAGCTCCACAAGGTGGTCACCTTCGACGGCACCCCGGACGAGGGCGACGACCCGTGGGTGATCGGCATCGACGAGCTGGAACGCCTCGGCACCGACCTGATCGCCGACCAGCCCGACGTCGTCGACCAGCGGGTGGCCGCGATCGATCCCGAGTCGCTCGCCACCTTGATCTACACCTCGGGCACGACCGGCCGCCCCAAGGGCGTACGGCTGCGCCACTCCGGCTGGACTTACGAGGGCGCCGCTGTGGGTGCGCAGGGCATTCTGACCATCGACGACGTGCAGTTCCTCTGGCTGCCGATGTCGCACTCCTTCGGCAAGGTGCTGCTCACGACACAGCTGCAGATCGGCTTCGTCACCGCCGTCGACGGCCGGGTCGACAAGATCGTGGACAACCTGGCCATCGTGCGACCGACGTTCATGGGGGCGGCCCCACGGATCTTCGAGAAGGCGTACGGCCGGATCGTCACGATGGCCCACAGCGAGGGTGCCGCGAAGGCCAAGATCTTCGACTGGGCCTGCGGCGTCGGAGCCGACGTGTCGAAGCGGAAGCTGGCCGGCAAGCCGGTGCCGACTGTGCTCGGGATGAAGCACCGGGTCGCGGACAAGCTGGTGTTCTCGAAGGTTCGTGAGCGGTTCGGCGGCCGGGTCCGGTTCTTCATCTCCGGCTCGGCGGCGCTGTCGCGCGACGTGGCCGAGTGGTTCCACGCCGCCGGCGTGGTGATCCTCGAGGGCTACGGCCTGACCGAGACGTCCGCGGGGTCGTTCGTCAATCGGCCGAACAACTTCAAGTTCGGCACGGTCGGACTGCCGTTCCCCGGCACCGACGTCCGGATCGCCGAGGACGGCGAGATCCTCGTCCGGGGTCCGGGCGTGATGGACGGCTACCACCACATGGAGGAGGAGACCGCGGCGACCCTGGTCGGCGAGGGCTGGCTGGCCACCGGCGACATCGGCGAGGTCGACGAGGACGGCTTCCTCCGGATCACCGACCGCAAGAAGGACCTGTTCAAGACCTCCGGCGGCAAGTACGTCGCGCCGTCCAACATCGAGGCGCTGTTCAAGGCGCTGTGCCCGTTGGCCAGCCAGATGGTGGTGCACGGGAGCGAGCGCAACTTCTGCTCCGCGCTGATCACCCTGGATCCGGACGCCGTGACCGACTGGGCCGGGCACCACGACATGGCCGGCGCCGCCTACTCCGATGTCGTGACGTCGGACCCGATGCACGCCGAGATCGAGACGTACGTCGATCGGCTCAACGACCGGCTCAACCGCTGGGAGACGATCAAGAAGTTCATCATCCTGGAGCACGACCTGACGATCGAGTCGGGCGAGCTCACGCCGAGCCTCAAACTCAAGCGCCGGGTGGTCGAGGGCAACTACCGGGATCGGCTGGACCAGCTCTACGGCTGACACAATCGAGAGGTGCCTTCGACGTTGCCGTCCGGGGAGCCGGCCCCGTCCGATGGTCGGTTGCCGGCCAATGCGCTCGCCGAGCTGCCCACGCAGCCGTTCGGCGTCTATGTGCACGTGCCGTTCTGCACCGTCCGCTGTGGCTATTGCGACTTCAACACCTACACGGCCGCCGAGCTCGGATCGACGCCCGGGGCATCGCGCGCCTCGTACGCCGGCGCCGTGCGGCGCGAGCTGGAGCTGGCCGCCGGCGTACTCGGGTCACCGCCCCCGGTGTCGTCGGTGTTCTTCGGCGGCGGCACACCGACCCTGCTCCCGGCCACCGACCTGACCGGCCTGGTCGCCGCGATCGCCGACCGGTGGGGCCTGGCGCCGGACGCGGAGGTCACGACCGAGGCCAACCCGGACAGCGTCGATCCCGCCCAGCTCGCCGAGTTGCGCGCGGGCGGTGTCAACCGGATCTCCTTCGGCATGCAGTCGGCCGACCCCGCCGTCCTCGCCACCCTCGACCGGACCCACGACCCGGATCGGGTGCCGCAGGTGGTCGCAGCGGCTCGCAGCGCCGGCTTCGACCAGGTCAGCCTGGACCTGATCTACGGGACGCCGGGGGAGACGACGGCGCAGTGGCGGTCGAGCCTCGAGGCCGTGCTCGCGATGGAGCCCGACCACGTCTCCGCCTATGCGCTCGTCGTCGAGCCGGGCACTGCGCTCGAGCGCCGGGTACGCCGTGGCGAGCTGCCGGCGCCGGACGACGACGACCTCGCCGACAAGTACGCCCTGGCCGACGAGCTGCTCGGCGCCGCCGGGTACGACTGGTACGAGATCTCCAACTGGGCCCGCGATCCGAGCGCCCGCTGCGTACACAACCGGCTGTACTGGACCGCGGGACATTGGTGGGGATTCGGGCCCGGAGCGCACTCCCACGTCGGCGGCGTGCGGTGGTGGAACGTCAAGCATCCGGCGGCCTACGCGGATCGGCTCGCGTCCGGGGCCAGCCCGGCGCACGCGCGGGAGCTGCTCGACCCCGAGACCCGTCGGCTCGAGCGAGTGCTCCTCGAGAGCCGGCTGGCCGACGGACTCGACCCGGACCTGCTCGAGCGTGACGGACGGCTGGCGCTAGCGGACCTGGTCGCCGACGGCCTCGTCGAGCCGGGTGCTGACCGGCTGGTGCTCACCCGGCGCGGCCGGCTGCTCGCCGACACGGTCGTCCGTGCCCTTGTCCCCTGACGACCCTCGACCCTGGTCGATCTCGCGCCACTCCGGCCGGATCACCGGCAGCATGGTGGCCGCGAAGTACGCGAGGCCGAGGAGCAGCAGCGCCGGTGAGATGCCGAAGGCGGCGATCGCGATCCCGCCGACCAGGCCGCCGAACGGGATGAGCGACCAGCACAGCGAGTTGTTGAGCGCCGTCACCCGGCCCATCAGGTGACGCGGAATGCGTTCGTAGATCACCGCGCCCAGGATCGGGTTCAGGAATCCCGCCGCCAGTCCGCCGGCCAGCCCGACGACCAGGATCACGGAGAGTGGAGCGTCGAGGGCGACCACGATGAACCGCGGCGCTCCGGCGATCGCGAACGCGATGACGTAGGTGCTGAACCGCGGCATCCGCTCGCCGAGCCAGGCCGCCACGACCGCGCCGACCGTCGACGCCGCCGCCCAGGTGGCGAACAGCAGCCCGAGGGTGCCGGCCCCGAGGCCGTTGTCGTGGACCCAGTACGGCAGCAGGACGACCGTGTACGCCTGGTCGATCAGGTTGGTGATCGCGATCATGATCGTGATCGCGACGAGGACCGGGTCCCGCCGGAGGAAGTCCCAGCCGGTGCGGAGCCGCTCGACGTACGTGCCGTCGTCGTCCTCGGCCTCGTGGTGCACCCGTCGCGTCGCGGTTGCCGCGATCAGGAGGCCGGAGACCGCGAAGCTGGCGGCGTCGACGAGTAGGGCGTTCGCCGGACCGACGGCGATGACGATCACGCCGGCCAGGGCGGCTCCGGCCATGCTGGCGAACCGATCGGCGGCGCTGTGCAGGCCGGTGACCCGCTCGGTGGCGACGCCGGCGGCATCGACGATGTCGGGTACGAGCGCCGCTTTGGCGCCGTCGCCCGGGCCGCGAAGCAGTCCGGCCACCGCGACCAGGCCGAGCAGCACGTCGAAGCGCAGGGCGTCGGCCATGTGGAGCAGCGGGATGATCGCGACGACGATGGTGCTGCCGAAGTCGGCCAGCACCGAGATCCGGCGGGCGCCGAGCCGGTCGATGTGCGGTCCAGCGAGTGCCTTGGCGGCGACGTAGGGACCCATCTCGGCGAAGGCCACCAACCCGGTCTGGGTGGCGCTGCCGGTCGTGACGAGGACGAACCAGGGGAGCGCCACCATCGAGAGCCGGGTGCCGCACAGCGAGACGACCTCGGCGGCGAGCCAGCCGTACAGCGGGCGGCGGGTCACGACTCCGCTCCGGCGACGCCACCGGGTCGAGGGAACAGGTGCAGCTGCAGCATCACCTGACCGGTGCCGTCGCCGGGCTGGTCGGTGACGTAGTCGTCGATCACCTGGTAGATCCGTTGCTTGAGCTCGCCGGCCCGCTCCGGTGTCAGGTCGAGGACCCAGTCGCTGTGCGCCGTGGTCGTCCGCCACGGAGCCGGGAGCAGCTGGCGCTCCTCTGCGGCGCGTTGCAGGAACTCGGTCTGGACGACGACGGCCGCCTGCATCATGGCGTCGACGGCGTCGCGGCTCTCGACGTCACTCCCGTCGCGGGTGTGGGTCGATTGGTGAGCGGCTCGCCACCAGCGGTCCCGGCTGTTGCCGCGCTCGGTGTCCTCGACGACGAAGCCGTGGTGGGCGAGCTGCCGCAGGTGATAGCTGGTCGCCCCGGAGTTGAGGCCGAGTCGCCCGGCCAGCCGGGTCGCCGTGGACGGGCCGTCGACCCGCAGCAGTCCCAGCAGCCGGAGCCGGACCGGGTGGGCGAGGGCCCGGAGTGCGACCGGGCTCGGCGTGACCGTACTCAGGCGGGGCGATGTCGACTCGGGCATGACCACACCGTACGACTGCAAACACTCCTTTGCAAAGGTCTCTTTGCAATCTCACCGCCCCGCTGAGGGTAGGCAAATCCCGAGACACGCCGGCGTGTTTCGGGATTTGGCTACCGCCAGTGGAGCCGGGGCGAGCGAGCGGTCAGCGGGCGAGGGCGGCGTAGCCCCGGGTGACGGCGTCGCGAAGCCGGTCGGCGTCGTACGGCCAGCTGCCGCGGGCCAGGGCGTCGTCGACCGGGACGCCGGTGGCGGCCTGCTGCCGGATCTGCTCGGCGACGTCGACGATGTCGCCCCGCTGGTCCTGGACGAAGTCGCGATCGACGACCGGACCGTGCCCCGGCACAACCGTGCTCGACGGGGTCAGCAGCCCGATGACGATGTCGAGCGTGGCCGGCCAGTCGAGCGGGAAGCTGTCGATCCCGTACGACGGGGGCGCGCTCGACTCGACCAGGTCGCCGGCGTACAGGACGTCGACCTCCGGCACGCGTACGACGATGTCGCCGTCGGTGTGGCCGCGGCCGGGGTACACCAGCTCCACGAAGCAATCGCCAAGGTCAGCGGTCCAGACCGACGAGAACGTCTCGGTCGGCGCGACCACCTCGGTCGCGAGGATCTCCTTGCTCAGCGGGTCGTCCGGGTCGGCGGCGTAGCGAGTCTTGTGCCACTCCTCGTCGGCCGGCAGCGCGATCGGCACCGACTCGTGGGCGACGATCGGTATGTTCGGAAATGCCCCGTTGCCGAAGGTGTGGTCGAAGTGGACGTGGGTGTTGACGACAGCGCGGATCGGGAGCGCCGACAGTTCACCCACCGCTGCGGCCAGCTCCTGCCCCCGGACCAGCGACTCCCGGGTGTCGACGACCAGCACGCCATCGCCGCCGACGATCGCCCCACAGGACAGGTCGAACGATTCGTACCGGCGTACGTAGCAGCCCGCGGCGACTTCATGCCACGCTTCATAACCGTCGGATGTGTCCATCTCCCGTAGACTGGCACTCATCAGGCGAGAGTGCCAAGCGAGGGAGGTGCACGTGCTCGAGGAACGCAGGCTGGAGGTCTTGCGGGCGATCGTCGAGGACTACGTCGCCACTCAGGAACCGGTCGGCTCGAAGACGCTGGTCGAGCGGCACAACCTCGCCGTCTCGCCCGCGACTGTGCGCAACGACATGGCCGCGCTGGAGGAGGAGGGCTTCATCGCCCAGCCGCACACCAGCGCCGGCCGGATCCCGACCGACAAGGGCTACCGGCTGTTCGTCGACCGGCTGGCCACGGTCCGGCCGCTGTCGGCCCCCGAGCGGCGGGCGATCTCGACGTTCATGGACGGCGCGGTCGACCTGGACGACGTGGTCCAGCGCAGCGTACGCATGCTGGCGCAGCTGACCCGGCAGGTCGCGGTCGTGCAGTACCCCTCCCTGACCCGCTCGACGGTGCGCCATGTCGAGCTCGTGACGCTGTCGGCGAACCGGCTGCTCGTCGTGCTCATCACGAGCACCGGCCGGGTCGAGCAGCGGGTCGTCGAGACCGTCGAAGCGGTGGGGGAGACGCTGATCGGCGATCTCCGGGCCCGGATCAACCTGGCCAGCCTCGGCGAGCGACTGGTCGACGCCGCCGACCGGCTGGCCGAGATCCCCGAGACCTTCGAGCCCGCCGACCGGCCGATCGTCACCGCCGTGACCAGCGCACTCGTCGAGGCGTTCTCCGACGAGCGGTCCGACGAACGGGTCGCCGTCGGCGGCACGGCCAACCTGAGCCACTTCGGCGACGACTTCGACCTGTCGATCCGACCCATGCTCGAGGCCCTGGAGGAGCACGTCGTGCTGCTCCAGCTGCTCGGCGCCGCCTCCAGCCCGCGAGCCCTGACCGTACGGATCGGCCACGAGGTCCCGTACGAAGAGCTCTCGAGCACCTCCATCGTCGCCAGTGGCTACGGGCCGCACGACGATTCGCTGGCTACGCTCGGCGTGGTTGGCCCCACCCGGATGGACTATCCGGGAGCCATGGCGGCGGTGCGTGCCGTCGCCCATTACCTGAGTCGTCGCCTCAGCGAGGAATGAGACACGGCCGAACTACGCTGGTCACCACGGCGGCCCCGTAGCCGTCTGACCGGTCGCCACGGGACAACAAGACAAGGCAGGAATGAGTCCGGACTACTACGAGCTGCTCGGCGTCGACCGCAACGCCTCGACCGAGGAGATCAAGAAGGCCTACCGTCGGGCCGCCCGCAGGCTGCACCCTGACGTCAACCCCGATCCGCAGACGCAGGAGCAGTTCAAGGCGGTGACCGCCGCGTACGAGGTGTTGTCGGATCCGCAGAAGCGCGAGCTCTACGACATGGGCGCCGACCCGCTCACAGCCGGCCGGGCCGGCGGCGGCTTCGGAACCGGGTTCTCCTTCACCGACATCATGGATGCGTTCTTCGGCCAGACCGGCAATCGCGGTCCGCGGCCGCGGATGCGACGCGGCCAGGACGCCTTGCTTCGGCTCGACGTCGACCTGGCGCAGGCGGCCTTCGGCACCACCCGTGACCTCACGGTCGACACGGCGGTCGTCTGTACGGCCTGTCAGGGCGCCGGCACGACCGACGACGAGGGCCCGGTCACCTGCGAGACCTGCCGCGGTCGCGGCGAGGTCCAGCAGGTCCAGCGTTCGTTCCTCGGCGAGATCAGGACCGCCCGCCCCTGCCCGACCTGCCGCGGCTTCGGCACCGTCATCCCGCACCCGTGCGACGAGTGCTCCGGTGACGGCCGGGTCCGCGCCCGTCGCTCGATCACGGTCAAGATCCCGTCCGGGGTCGACACCGGCACCCGGGTCAAGCTGTCCGGCCAGGGCGAGGTCGGTCCTGGCGGCGGACCGGCGGGCGACCTCTACGTCGAGATCGACGTCACCCGGCACAAGTTCTTCGAGCGGCACGGCGACGACCTGCTGTGCGAGGTCACGGTCCCGATGACCGCGGCCGCACTGGGCACCCAGGTCCAGCTGCCGACCCTGGAAGCTGATACAGGAGCCGCCGACGTCGATCCCACCGTCGGTCTGACCATCAAGTCCGGCACCCAGTCCGGCGAGAGCACGGTCCTGCGCGGCTTCGGCGTACCGCGGCTGCACGGCACCGGGCGCGGCGACCTGCTCGTGACGGTCGTGGTCGAGACGCCCACCCGGCTCGACCCGGAGCAGGAGGAGCTGCTGCGCAAGCTCGCCGCGATGCGGGGCGAGGAGCACCCGACCGGCAAGGTGGTCAGCACCAACAAGGGCGTGTTCGGCCGGCTGCGCGACGCCTTCGGTGGTGCCCGCTAGCTGCCCGTCGGCCCGAGTGTTGGCGCAAAGTCGCACCAACTCTTCGCCGGATCCGCAGTTTCGCGCCAACTTCCGCAGGGTCCGCCTACTTGACGGTGAAGTCGGTGTAGACGACGTAGAGCTCGCCCGCCTGCGCCTCCTGGCCGCTGGCCATGTTGGGCTCCCAGAGCTTGACGGTGTAGTCGCCGGGCTCGAGCTTGACCCGGAACGAGTACGGCAGGTAGTCACTAGGGGCACCCCCGCCGGTCGTAAAGCCTTGCTTGACGACCTTGCCTGCCCGGGTCGTGATCTCCCAACGCACGTTGCCCTCGAAGGTCGACGACGTGCCCGAGATCGTCATTGGACTCCTCATAACCTCGCGTTGCCTCGGCGATTCGGGCCGGATGCCCTCCACCCATGACCAGTGGGCGAACTGTGCCTTGAACGCGTTCGTGCCCGGTATGGCGAGCTGGTAGCCGAAGGCCTCGTCCGCCGGCTTGCCGTTGATCGAGATCGTGATCGGAGATTGCGTACGCAGTGCGGACTGTACGGTCAGCACGAGCTGCTGGATGATCCGCTTACCGACGGCAGGGCCTTGCAGGCTCGCCATATCGGTCGTCAGCGGCCGGTCGAAGTCCACGGTGACGCCGCCGGGGTTCTGAGTCACGCTGTTCACATCGGCGATCGGTCCAGAATCGGGGGGAGTGGTGTCCCAGCCGTGCCAGGGATTTACTGCCGTGTCCGTCGACTTCGCCTGGAGCAGGGCCCGGACGGCATCGAGACCGACGTTGCCCGACGATTTCACTTGGACGTCCGTACCGACCAGCGTCATCAGATCGGTACCAGTGAGGTACAGGGCGAAGTCGACTGGACAACCCTCGTGGACCTTGACGGCGCAGGACTCTGCCGGCGGCAGTGTCGTGCGCTCCTCGCCCGGGGCGAAGATCAGGATCGCAGCAGCGATCAGCCCCGCGGTGGCGACGACGCCGCCGATCACCGGCAGCCAGCCACGCCCACGGCGCCGGGTGGACTTGGCCGGGCCCTCCTCATGCGCGCGGGTCAGGATCTGCTGCAGCGCCGGCGCGGGAGTCACCCGCTCGGCCTCGGACCGTAGGACGGAGGTCAGCTCCTCGGCGATCTCCCGATCGGTCGGCGTGGGAGTGTTCATCGGACACCTCCCCAGACGGAGCGCAACGCGGCGATGCCGCGCGAGCTGTGGCTTTTGACCGAGCCGCGACTGATGCGGAGTGAGTCGGCGATCTCGGCTTCGGACAGGTCGAGGTAGTAGCGGAGCACGAGCACCTCTCGTTGCCGGCGGGGGAGCCGGTCCAGCGCCGCCAGCAGGTCGGTCCGCAGGGACGCGGCGACGGCGGTGTCCTCGGCGCTCTCGTGCGGCCGCGGCGGCTGCACCGGATGTCGGTCGACGACACCGCGGTGGCGCAGCTCCGAGCGGGCGCGGTTGACGACGGCGCGCCGGAGGTACGCGAGCGCGTTCTGGGTGTCACGCAGCCGGTTCCAGCGGCCGTGGACGGCAACGAAGGCGTCCTGTACGAGCTCCTCGGCCCGGCCGTAGTCGTGGATCAGCAGGAACGCGAGTCGTACCAGACCGGCGTAATGGGCCGCGTAGAGCTGGCTGACCGCCTCGTCGGCGTTGCCGTCGCCCATCTCGCGACCTCCAGCGGATGTGGACCGCCGCCGGCGCTTGCGCACCGAGTAGATTGCCGTCATGCCCAGGTGACGCGCTGACCTGGGCAATGGTTTACCCGATGTACGGCCCGAAGTTGCGCATTTCGAAGAAGAAGGCGCCATGTCGCAAGACCCTGACTGCCTGTTCTGCAGGATCGTCGCCGGGGAGATTCCGGCCGATGTCGTACGGGAGGGCGAGCACACGATCGCGTTCCGCGACCTGAATCCGCAGGCGCCGACGCACGTCCTCGTGATCCCCCGCCTCCACGAGCCCGACATCGGGTCGCTGGTGGCGGCCGCCCCCGACGCAGCCGCGGCCCTGCTCGACGAGGCTCGCGCCGTGGCCGATCAGGAGGGCGCCGACGGCAACTACCGGCTGGTGTTCAACACCGGTCCGAACGCGCATCAGACCGTGTTCCACTGCCATGCCCACGTGCTGGCCGGCCGTACGTTCGGCTGGCCGCCCGGCTGAGGAGGGCGCCATCACAGACGCGAGCGGAAGCACCCTGCCGCCAGACCTGGCTCGGCGACTGCAGCGGATCGTCGGGGAGCGCCAGATCGCCGACCGGGTACCGGGCCTGATCGCCGGCCTGGTACGCGACGGTGAGCTGGTCTGGCAGGCGGCCGTCGGCGCCGCGGATGCGGTGCTGCCGGATCAGCCGCCCACGACCGACACCCAGTTCGCCATCGGCTCGATCACCAAGACGTTCACCGCGACGCTGGTGATGGCGCTGCGCGACGAGGGGAAGCTGGATCTCGACGACTCGCTGGCCAAGTTCGTGCCGGAGACGCGTCATCCGCAGCTCACCTTCCGGCGGCTCCTGGCCCACGCCTCCGGGCTCCAGCGGGAGCCGGTCGGCGACATCTGGGACACCCTGGTCCATCCCGACACGACGAGCCTGCTGGCCGGTCTCGAGGAGGCTGAGCAGGTGCTGCCGCCGCGCAGCGACTGGCATTACTCCAACCTGGCGTACGCCGTGCTCGGTGAGGTCGTGGCCCGCATCGACGGCCGGGCCTGGGCCGAGTCGCTGCGGGCCCGGATCCTCGAGCCGCTCGGCATGGCACGCACCACGCTGATGCCCGAGGGCGAGCGAGCGGTCGGCTACTACACCGAGCCGTTTACCGACCAGGTCACGCCGCAGCCGGTCGTCGATCTGCGGGCGACCGCGCCGGCCGGCACCCTGTGGTCCACGGTCGGCGACCTGACCCGATGGGCGAGCTTCCTGGCCGACGGTCACGATGCCGTGCTGTCGCGGGACACCTTGCAGGAGATGGCCGAGGTCCAGATGATGGCCGACCGGCTGCGGTGGACGATGGCGTGGGGTCTCGGGCTCGAGCTGGTCCGGCACGGCGATCGGATCCTGGTCGGCCACGACGGCGGGATGCCCGGGTTCGTCACCGCCGTCCTGGTCCATCCGGCGACCCGGAGCGGAGCGATCGTGCTGTCCAACACGACGTCCGACTTCGACCCGGGCGAGACGGCGGCGATACTGCTCAGTCACATGCTCGACGACGACCCGGCGCCGGAGCCCGCCTGGCGGCCCGAGGCGGACGTACCGGACGATCTGCTCGGGTTCATCGGCCGCTGGTGGTCCGAGGGAGCGGCGTTCGACTTCTCGGTACGCCGGGGACGACTCGAAGCGCGGTCTGCGGGGCTGCCGCGTACGGTGCCGCCGGCCGTCTTCGAGCGGATCGACGACGCGACATTCCGTACCGTCTCGGGCCGCGAGCACGGCGAGCTGCTGCGGGTGACCCGCGATGACGACGGCGCCATACGCCTGCTCCACTGGGCGACCTACCGGGTCACGAGGGAGCCCGAGTCGTTTATCCCACGCGATTGAGCCGTTTCGGGCCGTAGCATGGTGACGACCGAGTACGACCGAACCGGGAGGAAAGCCCTCAGACGAGGGCGCCGATGACCGAGCCAGCGACGACCCAACACTCCATCGTCATACCGTCCAGCATCGCCATGGTGGCGCTGCTCGGACCGCGCGACGATTTCCTTCGCATCATCGAGCGTGAGTTCGGCGCCGATGTCCACGTCCGGGGCAACACGATCACGATCACCGGGCCACCGTCCGAAGCCGCGCTGGTGGATCGGCTGCTCGAGGAACTGGTCACGATGATCCGTACCGGTCAAGGTTTGTCCACCGAGACGGTCGAGCGCTCGATCCAGATGCTGCGGACGGAGACGCAAGAGCGGCCGGCCGAGGTGCTGAGCCTCAACATCCTGTCCAACCGGGGCCGCACCATCCGGCCCAAGACGCTGAACCAGAAGCGCTACGTCGACGCGATCGACCAGCACACCATCGTGTTCAGCATCGGCCCGGCCGGCACCGGCAAGACCTATCTCGCGATGGCCAAGGCGGTCCAGGCGCTGCAGGCCAAGGAGGTCAACCGGATCATCCTGACCCGGCCGGCCGTCGAGGCGGGCGAGCGGCTCGGCTTCCTGCCAGGCACGCTGAGCGAGAAGATCGACCCCTACCTGCGGCCGCTCTACGACGCGCTGCACGACATGCTCGATCCGGACTCGATCCCGAAGCTGCTGGCGGCCGGGACGATCGAGGTCGCGCCGCTGGCGTACATGCGCGGCCGAAGCCTCAACGACTCGTTCATCATCCTCGACGAGGCGCAGAACACCTCGCCCGAGCAGATGAAGATGTTCCTGACCCGGCTCGGCTTCGGCTCGCAGATGGTCGTCACCGGCGACGACACCCAGATCGACCTGCCCGGTGGCGGCAATGACAGCGGACTGCGGCACGTCGAGCGGATCCTCGATGGGGTACGTGACGTGCACTTCATTCGGCTCACCAGCCACGACGTCGTACGCCACAAGCTGGTCGGCCGGATCGTGGCGGCCTACGATCGCTACGAGGCGAACAGAGCGTCGCCGAAACCCTCCTGACGGTCATGAGCGTCGACATTCTCAATGAGTCCGGACGCGACGTCGATGTGGTCGAGCTGACCCGGCTGTCGCGATTCGTGATGGGCCGGATGCGGCTGCATCCCGCGACCGAGATGTGCCTGCGCCTGGTCGACGAGGACACCATCGCGGCGCTCAACAAGCAGTGGATGGAAGCCGACGGGCCGACCGACGTGCTGGCCTTCCCGATGGACGAGATGGTGCCGGGCCGCGTCGGTGAGGAGCCCGAGGAGGGCTACCTCGGCGACATCGCGCTCAGCCCCTCGATCGCGGCCCGGCAGGCGGCCGAGGCCGGGCATCCCGAGGTGGACGAGCTCAGGCTGCTCACGGTCCACGGCATCCTGCATCTGCTGGGCTACGACCATGCCGAACCGGCCGAGCATCGGGCGATGTTCGCCCTCCAGGCGCGGCTGCTCGCCGAGTGGCAGGGCGTGAGCTCGGGCGACGAGCTCGAGGACGATTCCCCTGACGGTGACAAGCTCACGACGCCCGGCGATGGGTCGTCGCGGACCCGCTACCCTCAGCCCCTCGGCGAAGGCGAGGAGCGAACCTGATGAACCAGCCGGATGTCCTGCTGGTGGGGGTTGCTGTGGTGCTGGTCGTGGTCGCGGGCGTCTTCGCGTCGGCCGATGCCGCGCTGTCGTCGATGTCCAGAGCGCGGGCCGCCGAGCTGGTCGAGCAGGGCCGCTCGGGCGCGCGCAGGGTGCTCGCGGTCGCCGAGGATCCGCCGCGCTACCTCAACACCGTGCTGCTGCTGCAGACCGCGGCCGAGACGACCGCGATCGTCCTGGTCGCGCTGGTGGTCGCCGACACCTACGACCCGACCTGGCAGCAGGTGGTGGTCGCGGTCGCGATCATGCTCGTGGTCTCGTTCGTCGCGATCGGTGTCGCGCCTCGTACCCTCGGCCGGCAGCATGCCGAGCGGATCGCGCTGCTGAGCGCTGGGCCGGTGACCGTGCTGACCCGGATCCTCGGCCCGCTGCCACGGTTGCTGATCCTGCTCGGCAACGCCCTGACACCGGGCAAGGGCTTCCGCGAGGGTCCGTTCGCGTCGGAGGCCGAGCTTCGCGAGATGGTCGACCTGGCCGAGCAGGACCGGCTCATCGAGTCCGGCGAGCGCGCGATGATCCACTCGGTCTTCGAGCTCGGCGACACGATCGCGCGCGAGGTGATGGTCCCGCGTACCGACATGGTCTTCATCGAGCGGCAGAAGACGCTGCGGCAGGCGATGTCACTGGCGCTGCGCAGTGGCTACTCTCGGATCCCGGTGATCGGCGACGGTCTAGACGACGTCGTCGGCATGGCCTACCTCAAGGACATCACCAAGCGGGTCTTCGACAAGCACGAAGCGGAGTCGACCGAGCGGATCGAGTCGATCGCCCGCGCCTGTCTGTTCGTCCCGGACTCCAAGCCGGTCGACGCGCTGCTGCGCGAGATGCAGTCGAAGCGGATGCATGTCGCGATCGTGGTCGACGAGTTCGGCGGCACCGCCGGCATGGTCACGATCGAGGACATCCTCGAGGAGATCGTCGGCGAGATCACCGACGAGTACGACGTCGAGCCGGATGCGGTGGAGCGGCTGTCCGGCGGCGGCGTACGCGTGAGCTCGCGATTCGCCGTGGACGACCTCGGCGAGCTGTTCGGCATCGAACTCGAGGACGAGGACGTCGACTCGGTCGGCGGCCTGATGGCCAAGCATCTCGGCAAGGTCCCGATCCCGGGCAGTGAGGTCGAGGTCGAGGGCCTGCTCTTCCGGGCCGAGGACCCGACCGGCCGGCGCAATCAGATCGGCACCGTGCTGGTCCGCCAGGTCGAGCCGGCCTCGCTACGCGAACAGTCCGGAGCCGACGCGGGCCACTGACAAGCGAATCGACATTCTGGGGCCGATAGCCCCCGCGATGTCGATTCTCTTGTCGGCCCGTGCGCCCACTAGCCTGATCCCATGTCGAGCGACGAAGCCGTCGGTCCGGACGACCCCGAGGACGCGAAGCTCGTCACGCTGTCGCGGGCGACCCGCCAGCGCACCGGAGCAGACGAGGGTGCGGCGGTCCGCGACCTCGACGGGCGCACCTATACCGCTGCGACGGTCGCGCTGCCGTCGCTGCAGCTGTCTGCGCTGTCGCTCGCGGTCGCGATGGCGATGTCATCTGGTGCCAAGGGGCTGGAGGCCGCGGCCGTGGTGACCGAGATGCGCCAGCCGGCGCCGGAGGACATCGAGACAGTGCGCGATCTCGCCGGTCGCGGCGTCGCCGTCTTCGTCGCCGATCCGGCCGGGAGCCTCCAACGGGTGGTGCGCACGTGAGCGAGGCAGGCGACTCCTTCCGCTCCGGCTTCGCCTGTCTGGTCGGGCGTCCCAACGTCGGCAAGTCGACCCTGATCAACGCCCTCGTCGGGTCGAAGGTCGCGATCACCTCGTCGCGGCCGCAGACCACCCGGCATGTCGTCCGCGGCCTCGTCCATCGGCCGGACGCGCAGCTCGTGCTGCTCGACACCCCCGGACTGCATCGGCCGCGCACGCTGCTCGGCGAGCGGCTCAACGACCTGGTCCGGGGCACCTGGTCGGAGGTGGACGTGATCGCGGTATGCCTGCCGGCCGACGAGCGGATCGGGCCGGGCGACCGCTTCCTGGCCGGCGAGGTGGGCCGGGTTCGGCGTACTCCCGCGATCGCGGTCGCCACGAAGACCGATCTGGTCGGCTCGGACCGGCTCGCCGAGCATCTGGCGCAGATCGCCGAGCTCGGCGCCGAGAGCGGGATCGAGTGGCGCGAGGTGGTGCCGGTGTCGGCGAGCTCCGGCCACCAGGTCGACCTGCTTCGCGACCTCCTGACCAAGGAGCTTCCGCCCGGGCCGTCGCTCTACCCGGAGGGCGAGCTCACCGACGCGCCGGAGGAGCAGTTGGTGGCCGAGCTGATCCGGGAGGCCGCCTTGGAGGATCTGCGCGATGAGTTGCCGCACTCGATCGCCGTCGTGGTCGAGGAGATGGGCCGGCGCGAGGACCGGCCCGACGATCGGCCGCTGGTGGACGTCCGCGCCGACATGTTCGTCGAGCGGGACAGCCAGAAGGGCATCGTGATCGGTGCCAAGGGATCGCGGCTGCGCCGGATCGGAAGTCAGGCGAGAGAGCAGATCGAGCGGCTGCTCGGCACGCCGGTCTATCTCGACCTGCGGGTCAAGGTGGCCAAGGACTGGCAGCGCGATCCGCGGCAGCTACGCCGGCTCGGGTACTGATGCCCGCCACGGACACTCCTACCCTCAGTCGCGGGTCACGGCCCAGCAGGTCGCGTAGCGCTCGCCGTTGTTCCACTCGTCGCGCCGCGGCCATTGCAGCCCGAACTGGCCCGGCTGCTTCTCCCCGCGCCACTTCGCGACCTTGTCGGCGCAGAGCTCGTTCGCCTGGTTGAAAGTGGCGTCCGTGCCTGGGTACGCCTGGTCGGCCTTGCCGTTGCCCAGCTGGACGATGCCGATGGCGCGTTGCTGGTGCTTGCGGGCGCACGAGGTCAGAGTGCCCTCGTCGACGCCGTCCTGGTCGCTGAACACCTTGGTCCAGCAGGCATGGAACGTGTCGGGGTACTTGTTGTCGAACAGGCCGTTGACGGATTGGGGCAGGTCTTCGAGGCGGTCGGTGTTCTGGCCGGCCACGACGTCGCAGCGGAACCATCGGGCGCCTTCGGCGAACTGCTCGGGCGTCGGGCGGTACCACGCCCAGCTCACGATGCTGACCACCCAGTCCTCCAGCGAGCCGCCGACGGTGTTCCGCCAGGCCGCGTCGCACCGCTGGGTGACGTAGCTCTCGAGCTCCTTGTCCTCGACGCCGGTGGCGGCCTGCACCATGCGCTTCGGCCACTGGTCGACGAAGTAGGTCACGGCGGTGTGCGTTTGGTCGCACGACACGGTGGGGGTGTCGTTGGACGGCGGCGGGATGTCCTTGAGGGTGAGCATCCGGCAGGCGCCGTCCTGGGGCGCGGGTGCGACCGCTGGCTCCTGGGTGGTGGGCTGGCTCGCCGTGGGGGTGTCGCTCGGCTCGGTCGGCTCGTTGGCGACCAGATCACCGGCCTTGGCGCAGCCGGCGAGGGCGACCAGAGCCACCCCGACGGCGAGGCTTCGTACACGGATCACGGACAGATTCTTGCTCAGGCCGATGCGGTGTGACGCGCGGGCCCGTCTTAGGAGCTGGTCTGGGCGTAGCAGATGCCCCAGCGATCACCGGTGTTCCACTGCCGCCGGCTCGGCCAGGTGACGCCGTAGTTGAAGCCGGCCGTGGTCCCGAGATAGGCGCGGACCCGGGTCGTACAGTCCCGCTCGAGCCGGCTCTGCAGACTCTTGGAGCCGGGGTAGCTCGCGTTGAGGTCGGCCAGGTGGATGCCGGCGACCGCCCGATAGCTGTGCTTTTGGCTGCACACGACGATGTTGGTGGTGCCGTCGCCGAAGCCACCGCGGTTGCACTGCGTCCACTCGTCGGCGTTGGACGAGGACAGCACGCCCTTGGTGGACCGGGGGAGCGAAATGAGCTTGAGCCCGTTCTGGGCCCGGATGGCGTAGGTGTCGCAGCTGAACCAGCGCGCGCCCGGACCGATCTCCTCCGGTCCCGGCGCGCCGACGATGAAGTCGAACACGCTCAGCGCCACGTCCTCGCTGGAGCCGCCCAGCCAGGCGGCGAGCTGGCGGCCGCAGATCCCCGAGACCAGGAACCGCAGCCGGTCGCCGTTGTTGCTGCGGGCGGCGGCCTGCGCCTCCTGGTTCATCAGGCCGACGAAGAAGGTCTGCGCGTTGTGGGTCTGGCTGCACGGCAGTGGCTCGCGGACCTCCAGGCTGCCGCCGAGGGCGCTCTGGACCGGGTTGGTGCGACGGCACTCGCCCACCTTGGGCACGGCTGTAGCCGGGGTGGTCGGGGACGGCGACTCGGTCGCGCCGGTGGGTGCCGTCGGCGACGGCGAGCCGGTCGGGCTGGGGGAGTCGGCCGCGCCGGTCGGCTCGGAGTCCACCAGGTCGGTCGTCGACCCGCATGCGCTCGCCAGCAACAGCGCCCCCAACGCAACGGCGGTTCGCTGCCAGATCGTCACCATGCTCCCCGGGACGCGTGGTCTTCGGTCGGTGGTGTCCCAACCCTAGCGGCGGACCCGGGTCGCCGACTCAGTCGCTCGGCACCCAGCAGATGCCCCAACGTACGCCGGTCGCCCACTGCTCCCGGGTCGGCGGCTGCCAGCCGTACCTCCACTCCAGCGGATAGTCCAGCTGGACGCGGGCCTGGTCCTGGCAGTGCTTGGCGCTCGCGCGTCGCTGCTCGCGGGAGGGGTAGTCGTCGGACTTGTAGCCCCGCATCCGCATCATGTCGAAGGCGCGCCAGGTGTGCGGCTGGCTGCAGATCACCGTCTTCGAGTGCGGGCCGTCCGGCGAGCCGCGGCTGCACAGCCCGTACTCGTCGAGGGCGGAGTCCGAGTCGAGCATCCCCTCGCTGTCGCGCGGCAGTTCGTCGAGCCGCTTGTCGGTCGCCGACACGAGGACGTCGCAACGGAACCAATCGGCGCCGCGCTTGATGTCGCGGGTGGTGGGGACGAACCACACCGGATGCACCCGGGTCAGCGCTCGAGTGACCCGGTCGCCGCCGACCCAGCGCTTGAAGTGCCGGGTGCACTTCGGCGTCACGAACGCGGCGATGGCGGCGGTGTCCGGCGTCTGGTCGGCGAAGGTGTCGACCTTGAATCGGCCGACGTAGTAGGTCTGGGTGGTGTGCTCCTTGCGGCACTTGATCGGCCGCTGCTTGTCGTGCGCCCGGCTCACCTGGTGATTGGACAGGTCGTGACAGGCGCCCTCGCGCGGCTCGGGCTCCTTCGGCATCAGCATCCGGGTCGTCGACGGCGACTCGGACGCGGGCGCTGACGGGGGAGGATCGTCGGCCCGATCGGCGGTGGGATTGACCGAGCCGTCGCCACGACACCCTGCCGCGGCCAGGCCGACCAGCAGGGTGACGACGACTGCCACGACGATCGTCAGGCGGCGCGGCACGAGACGCTGCACCCGCCCCAGAGTACGGAGCGGGTCCGAATCGCCAAGCCGGGGTGGCGATCTCGGTCAGACCAGTGGCTTTTGATGCTGGATAGTCCGGGCGAACAGGACGAAGCCGAGCGTTTCGTTGACCGCCAGCATGTGGCGGTTGGACTCGGCGTTCCAGGTTTGGATCCACTCCAGCTGCGGCTCCGCCTCGGCCAGCCAGAGCAGCAGGTCGGCCTTCATCGCGAGTCCCAGCCGGTTACCGCGATGGGACGGCACTACCGCGGTTTCCTCCTGGGCGGCCCACTGCGACGCATGTCGGTCCACCAGCACGATGGTGTGGCCGGCCCACTCACCGTCGGAGCGGCGCCGGGCCAGGACGCGATACATCGTCTGGTCACGGTCGGCCATCGCCTGTTCATACCCGCGGATCGACGACGGGTCGAAGGCATCCGGTTCGATGTCGAGATCGCCGGTCGGTGCGTCGTTGATGGCGGTGAACAGCGGAGCGAGCTCGGCGAGGAGGACATCGTCGGACGGTCCGAGCACCCGAATCAGGTCGTAGTCGCCGGCCCGCTTCAGCGCCTCGGTCCGGTGCTCGGTCCAGCGCGCCGGATCGACCCCGATCAGCTCGAGCCGGCGTATCGCGTTGTCCAGACCGGGCTCGAATCCGCGGGCGGCCGCGAAGGCCGCTCCGGCGCCGCCGCGCATGGTGAACGCGTTCAGACTCCGGCGGTCGGCCTCGAGCGCGACGCGCTCGGCGCTCCGCAGCAGGGCCGATCCGATGCCCTGCCGCTGGTGCTCCGGATGCACCGTGAGCCAGACGTACGCCAGGTGCCGATTGGCCCGCTGCGGGAACATCATCGTCCCGCTCCCGACGATCCGATCGGCCAGACGTACGACCGCCAGCCAGCCGGCTCGCTCCTCACCCCATCCGAAGCGCTTGCGCAGCCGTACCGTGGGTCCGCTGGTCGCGGGCGTCCCCGGGGTCTCTGCCTGGCTGGCGGCCGTCATGATCTCGGCGAGACCCTCCGCAGTGCTCCCGTCGACGGTGCGCGGGTCCAGCTCGGTCAGATCCATACCCCCATCGAATCGGCTCGGCGTCGCGCTGTCAGGCGAGTTACGGATCCGGGACCAAAATCACGACGGATCGATGTATTTTTCGGCCGTCTCGCGTGTCCTTGTCGATTGGACCTCTGTTCTCATCGGTGGGAAGCGGCATCAAATGCACAAGTTTCTGCAGCGACTGGGTCAGATCTGTGCCCGCTGGCATTGGGCCGTCATCGCGGCCTGGATCGTGATCGTCGCCGGCCTGCTGATCGCGCGAGCCAGCATCGGAGGCGAGTTCAACAACAACTACAACGTGCCCGGCAGCCAGTCGAACGAGGGCATGAACAAGTTGGACGAGGCGTTCCCCCAGGCCGGCGGTTACTCGGGGCAGATCGTCTACGAAGCGCCGAAGGGCCAGAAGGTCTCGGCGAGCAAGAGTGCGGTCAACCAGTCGGTCCAGAACGTCTCGAAGCTCGATCACGTGCTCTCCGCGACCAGTCCGTTCGCCGTCAAGAACTCACCGCAGGTGGCCAAAGACGGGCGGATCGCGTACGCGACGGTCAACTTCGACGTCCTGACCGCCTCGCTCGACCAGGCGTACCAGGACCAGTTCTACGCGGCGACCAAGCCGGCTCAAGACGCCGGGCTGCGCGTCGAGTACGGCGGCTATGCCGGTCAGATCAACTCCGAGACCAACGACATGTCGTCGGAGGCGATCGGTCTCGCCTGTGCCCTCGTGCTGCTGCTGTTCATGTTCGGGTCGCTGGTCGCTGCCGCGATCCCACTCCTCTCGGCCATCTTCAGCGTGGTGGCCGGCCTGTCGCTGCTGGGCATCCTGGCGTCCGCCATGACCTTCCCGACGACCGCACCGACGGTGGCGACCCTGCTGGGTCTGGGCGTCGCCGTCGACTACGGACTGTTCCTCGTGTCGCGACATCGCGACCAGGTCGACGCCGGGATGGAGGTACGCGACTCGATCGCGCTGTCCAACGCCACCTCGGGCGCGGCGATCGTCGTCGCGGGCAGCACGGTGATCATCGCGATCCTGGGCCTCTATGTCTCCGCGGTCCCGTTCGTCGGCGCCCTCGGTCTGTCCGCGGCCGTCGTCGTGGCGGTCACGATGCTGGCGGCCCTGACGCTGGTGCCGTCCTTCCTCAGCGTGGCCAAGGGCAACGTGCGGGCCCTGTCCGAGCGACTGCACGACTGGCGGGAGCGCCGCCACGCCGCGACCGCCGTCGACGCCGAGGCGGTCGCCGGCAACCCCGGCACGGACGACCTCGTCCCCAGCAACCCCGGCCCGGCGGGGAACCCCGACTCCGGTGCGCCCCACGAGGTCAGTGCCGTCGCCCTCACCGAGGGCGCCCACGAGCACTCGGCATTCGCGCGCTGGGGACGGATGGTCGCCGGCCGGCCCTGGCCGTGGGCGATCGCCAGCGCCACGCTGCTGATCGTGCTCGCGATTCCGCTGATCTTCATCGACTTCGGGCAGCTGGACGCCGGCACCGACCCGAAGGGCGACACCGACCGGCAGGCCTACGACCTGATCGCCCAGGGCTTCGGCCCCGGCTCCAACGGTGCGTTGACGATCGTGGCGATCCCCGAGCCGGGCCAGAACAAGAAGACCGTGCTGACCCAGCTGCAGCAGGTGGTCGCGAACACCACCGGCGTGGCCGAGGCATCCGCGCCGGAGCTGAACAAGGCCGGCAACACCGCGACGATGACCGTGGTGCCCACCACCGGTCCGCAGAACGAGAAGACGACCGAGCTCGTCAACACACTGCGCGACTCGGTGCTGCCTCAGGTCAAGGGCGTCGACACCCTGGTCACGGGGACGACGGCCGGGTCGGTCGACTTCACCTCGAAGGTGATCTCCCGACTGCCGTTGCTCATCCTTGCCGTGGTCCTGATGTCGCTGATCCTGCTGACCGCCGCGTTCCGGTCGCTCGCGATCGGACTCAAGGCAGCCGCCATGAACCTGCTCTCGGTCGGCGCGGCGTACGGCATCGTGGTGGCGATCTTCCAGTGGGGCTGGGGATCGAGCTGGGTCGGGATGCAGGAGACCGTACCCATACCGGCGTTCGTCCCGATGCTGATCTTCGCGATCGTCTTCGGCCTGTCCATGGACTACGAGGTGTTCCTCATCTCCCGGGTCCACGAGGCCTACCTAGAGACCGGCGACTCGCATCGTGCCGTGGCGATCGGCATCGGTGGCACCGCACGGGTCATCACGACCGCCGCCGGCATCATGCTGGTCGTCTTCAGCAGCTTCGTCTTCGACAGCGATGCGACGGTCAAGATGCTGGCCCTGGGCATGGCCTTCGCCGTCCTCGTGGACTCGACCGTTGTACGGATGTGTCTGGTGCCGTCGGTGATGTCGATCCTCGGCGACCGGGCCTGGTGGATCCCGGGCTGGCTCGACAAGATCCTGCCGAAGCTGGACATCGAGGGAACCGGCATGACCGACCAGCAGCCGCCACCCCGCGATGTGTCCGCGCAGGGTGCGATAGGCTGACTCCGCCATGCGTTACGCGAGCCTCCTCCTTCGCGGCCGCGGCGGGGCCCTCTAACAGGCCGGACCTCCCGCCGCGGAGTTCGGTGCTGCCGGCCGCCGATCCCCCTCCACCGGAGAGCTTCGCGCCATGGCCATCCATCCCCAGCGACCGAGCGGCATGCCCATCCACCGCTATCGCGCCTTCACACCCATCGACCTGCCGGACCGCACCTGGCCGGCTCGCACCATCACCGCCGCCCCACGGTGGCTGTCCACCGACCTCCGAGACGGCAACCAGGCCCTGATCGACCCGATGACGCCGGCCCGCAAGCGGCGGATGTTCGAGCTGCTCGTCGGCGTCGGCTACAAGGAGATCGAGGTCGGGTTCCCGGCCGCCAGCGAGACCGACTTCGCCTTCGTACGCGAGCTCATCGAGCAGGACGTCGTACCCGAGGGCGTCACCATCTCGGTCCTCACCCAGGCCCGTGAGGACCTGATCGAGCGCACCGTACAGTCGCTGGTCGGCGCCAGCGACGCCAACGTCCACCTCTACAACGCGACCGCGCCGCTGTTCCGCCGGGTCGTGTTCGGCGTCGACCGCGACGAGTGCAAGGCGATCGCGGTCAGGGGCACCGAGCTGGTCATGAAGTACGCCGACGAGCTGCTGCCCGGCACCGACTTCGGCTACCAGTACTCACCGGAGAT